>Ga0307978_1000032_pt1 | contig 118031 bp, 95 predicted proteins | sample OrgLakmetage1056_FD_203151 | JGI IMG/M metagenome (GOLD analysis project Ga0307978, IMG submission 203151) | Saline water microbial communities from Organic Lake, Antarctica - #1056 | ecosystem: Environmental > Aquatic > Non-marine Saline and Alkaline > Saline | place: Antarctica: Organic Lake... | reverse complement strand
ATAAAGGAAAATATAAAGTCTAGAAGCGATAGAGCCAATGCCTTTGTGGAGGAAACAATTGCTCTGGGTACATTGAAACGGTATAATCAAATCGAATCTAGATATGAAAACTTAATATCAACGCAGATCTAAACTAGAGCCAATCAAAACAATACGCGCGAACAGATACCCCAGAAGTCTATAAATATTCAAAAAAGACCATTAATGATTAACGTTAAGTTCTCTTGCGCATACAGGTTACAAACGAAGTATTACTTTTTTAAGATTAGTTAACTATTTTATATCGCGCGAACAGATACCCACGAAGTTTGTAATATTCAAAAAAATGATTGATGATTAATGCCAAGTTTACGCGCGCGAACAGATACCAAGGAAGTTTTTTTCTTGACCGTTTTTATCCGTTCTTTTCGGTTTCTTCTTTGGGGTTACTTCTAATGGTTCAAAGGTTTAAAACTCTAAGTATATTTAAAGTTTGCTCGACACCTCTTCTCACTAATTAAAAAGCCCAATATTTATTGGGCTTTTTTACATCTAAAAGGTATTGACCTTATAAGAAACGTCTTCTAAATTTTTCTCAATATTTTCTATCTCTTTTGGAATAAGACCTCTCAGAATTAAGATCAATCCAAATATAATTAACAAAAAACTGATTCCCTTTTTAAATAAGGTGATTCGCCTAGGAGTAAGCTTATTATTGAGTTTTTTAGCGAGCAGTATTTTTAAGACATCAACGAGTAAATAGGTCACAATTATGCTTGTAAAGAAGATAACTAGCCTTGATCCTTTCATTTCTAAAGAAGGGCCGAATATAATAAGTAATCCTAGCCAAAACCCTAAAACCCCTATGTTAATAAAATTGAGCAAAAATCCTTTAGCCACTATTCCAAGATAATCTCTGCGCTTCAGCTTTTGAACTTCAAAATCGGATTTGGTATAGTTTGTATTTTTAACTTTTACGTAAGCGATAAGACCGTAAATAGTTAGCACACCTCCCCCAAATATAAATAAACCAGGATCATCCTTTATACTGCGTAGTAATTGATTCGTGCTAAAATAGGCTATAAATATAAAAACAACATCTGCAAGTACGACACCTATATCAAAGGCAAAAGCTGCTTTAAAGCCCCTTATGGCCGCAGTTTCCAATAGGATGAAAAAAGCAGGACCAACCATGAAGGCTAAAAAAATCCCTAAAGGGATTCCTGAAAGTATATCTTGTAACATTTAGTTAGGTCTATAAAGTTATTTCAAATTTAGTAAATTGCTGCTAATGTAGTTTTTTTATATCCTTTAGATTCAGTTGTAGCGTGATGTTCCCATCCCACTCATTCTCTTCTATAGTAAATACAATATCAAATTTTTCATCTTTTTTCATCAGATCTTTTTTATCTCCCAATCCAAACCCTATCGCTGTGAACACAATTCCACTTTGAGTTAAGTTGGTTTTTAGATGTAAGCCTTCTTCTCCTAAGGCCTTTACAAAACCTGTCGTTGACACATTTCTAGAAACAAAAGTGGGTTTCATATTTCTTGGTCCAAAAGGGGAAAACTGCTTGAGGATTCTTATAAGTTTAGGAGTGATATCTTTAAAAGTGATTTCAGAATCATATAAGATTTCTGGAATTAGGAGTTCAGGATCCATAGTTGATTTGACGACGTCCTCAAATTTATTTTTAAAATTTTCGAAATGTTTTTCTTCCAAAGTTAGACCAGCAGCATACTTATGTCCACCAAACTGCTCAATAAATTCAGATGAGCTTTCCAGAGCATTATAAACATCGAAACCCTTTACAGATCTGGCGGAGGCCGCAAGCTTTTCTCCGCTTTTTGTGAACACTAATGTAGGCCTATAATACGTTTCAGTGAGCCTTGAAGCGACGATACCAATCACTCCTTTGTGCCAATGAGGTTGATAAACGACTGTGGTGCTTCTTTCTTCTTCCTTATGCTCCTTGATCATATCCAGAGCCTCTCTGGTAATTGACTTGTCTGTCTCTTTGCGGCTAGAGTTGTATAGCTCAATGTTTTTGGCCAAGACTTTCACTTTTTCGTAATTGGTTTCGCACAAGAGTTCGGTAGCTAAAAGACCGTGCTTCATCCTTCCTGCAGCATTTATGCGGGGACCAATCATAAAAACAACATCGGTAATAGTCAGTTCCTTTTTCTTCGTATTTTCTAAAATAGCTTTAAAGGCAGGGCGTTTTCTCGAGTTGATGAGTTTTAATCCAAAATGAGCTAGGACTCTATTCTCTCCAGTTATGGGGACAATATCAGAACCTATTGCCGTAGCCACAAGATCCAAATAAGTATAGATCTGTTGTTGTGGCCTATCGAGCTTTGTTTGTAAAGCTTGGACGAGTTTAAAGCCGACTCCGCAACCGCATAATTCATCAAAAGGATAGTGACAATCTGTTTGTTTTGGATCCAAAACAGCTACAGCGTCAGGAATAGTGGCTCCTGGTCTATGGTGGTCACAGATAATAAAATTTATGCCTATTGATTTTGCATAATCAATTTTATCAATAGCTTTTATACCACAGTCCAAGGCTATAATTAGGTCGATTCCTTGTGATTTGGCACAGTCGATTCCTTGGTATGAAATACCATAGCCCTCATCGTATCTATCTGGTATATAGCTAACCACATCAAACCCTATCTTTCTGAGATAAGTGGTCATTAAAGCGACGCTGGTGGTTCCATCTACATCGTAGTCACCAAATACCATGACAGGTTTATGGTTTTCTAAGGTTTCTAGAATATGTGAAGTTGCTTTTTCCATGCCTTTCATCAAAAAGGGATCGTGCAGATCATCCAAGCTAGGTCTAAAAAAGGTTTTAGCTTTTTCAAAAGTTTCGACTCCTCTTTTAATGAGGAGTTCTGCTATGGGCAGACTTACACCAATAGCTTTCTGAAGGTGTTCGGCTTTTTGAATATCAGCTTCTTGAGTTACAGTCCAACGCATGATAGATTTCGATTAAACAAGTTTTTCTTTAAATGTAATTTCAGGATCTAGAATCTCCAAAATTAAAGATTTTAATTGAATTTTAAAATCTGGAAGAAGTGCTTTCAAATTTAAATCTGTCTTGGTTTGAGAACACGTCATAAATCCGGATTTTAAATTCCTTAACGAAATGATTCCAGCCATCCCGTTTTCTCCTAGGTCTTCTTCCTTCAATAAAGAATAAAACAAGACCTGAAAAGCTTTAGAATATTTATAATCGTCTATAAAATCAGTCCAATTTTCAGGGATTTTCAGATCTTTACTTTCAACTCTCCCCGTCTTATAATCGATGATCCTCACTTGTTTGTTGCACAAGTCTATTCTATCTACAGTACCTTTCAATTTAATTAAGAAATCAATACCGTCGATAGCAATTAATTTTTCAACGGTATTCTCCAATTCTAAAATTACGACTTGACTTGACTTTACACTCTCTTTTTCTTGAACTAAAAAACGTTTGATTTGTTGTTTAGCTATTTTAAAATCAATGAGATTTTTTCCATTTTGGAGAGTTTCTTTAGGAAACCTCTTTTCAAATAAAGCCTTGATAACCTTAGGATATTCTTTAAGCATCTGGTCAATATCGCTTGAGTCTAGGGGTTTTCCTTTATAATTTCTATATAAAAAATCCAGACAATCATGAATAACAGTCCCATGTGTCTTGAAAGAAATATCATCTTCGATATGGTCTGCTTCTTTAATATCCAAAACATACCCATGATAAAAGTCAATGGGGTTTCTGATGTAAGTTGTAAGCGCAGATGTAGAAATGCCATATTGAAAAAGTGACTCCAATTTTTCTATCATTTGAGGCGTTTTACGAACCTCTCTTAGAATAGTCTTCTTTTGTTGTGTGTCGGAAATTGCTGTGTGGTTCTTTACTGAATGTTGGGGAGCTTTAAAAATCTCTAATTGGGTTAAAAATCGACTTTTTTCTGCCTTTTCAATTCCCGAGGTAGCATTGTTATAAATAAAGTGACAGTGACTAGAGCGTTGTATAAGCCTGAAGAAGTGGTATGCATAAATAGCATCCTTTTCTTTGTAAGTAGGTAGCTTATAGGCCTTTTTCAAGTCAAACGGAATAAAGCTGTTTTGAGATTTTCCAGAAGGTAAAACGCCTTCATTTAAAGAGGTAATAATAACGTTTTTGAAATCTAATACTCGACTTTCCAGCATTCCCATTATTTGCAACCCATCGTATGGTGATCCCTCAAAATCTAGGGTTTCAGAAGACAATATATCTGTATAAATAAGATGAAACACCTTAAAGTCTTTGACTAGCTCTGAAGATTCCATCAAATTCTTCAATTTTGTAAATAGTTTTTTAAATCCAAATAGGTATTCCAATTGAAGGACATCGGAGGAGAAATTTGGTTTTAAAATCTCAATGATTTTCGTGCAATTTGTAAGAAATTCATCAACGGAGCAATTGTTTATCAAGATACTAAGCTTAAAAATCAATATCAAATCAGTATCAAAAGACTGGCAAGACTTTAAGAAGTCCTCTTTAGATTGAAAAATAATATTGTTTTTATGTATCCGGGTCTCAATAGATTGGAGTTCCTTCTGGTATGCTTTTTTAAGGACAGGATGTCCACTTAGTTCCAACAGCGTTTTAAAATGTAATCGATCTTCATTCTGGGCTCTTATTTTAAATAAGACCTCAAAAAAGGAGACCATGTTGGTTTGGTGTAATGGCAAACCCATGGTGATGTTTACTTTTTTTATATTGTTTGGAAGTGAATTGAGAATAGGTTGTAGTAAGGTTTCATCTCCTAAAATCAAAGCCGTTTCGTTAAGCTCACCTTCACTCATTTTTGATAGGAGGTCACCTACAAGTTTTGCTTGTCCCACTTTTTTAGGAACGCCATAGATATTTATTCCTTTTTTATTTAAGTAGGTACTAGTCGAGGGCATCAGGTTTTCAATAGAATAGCAGGGCCATGTTTTTGAATAGTGTCTTAGAAACATGCCAGCAATGTGGTTATCGTAAAGATAATTGTCAATATCCCAAAAAACCTTTCCCTTATTTTGGTTAATGATGGTTTGAAAAATGACTTCTTCACACCTGTTTAGAGCATTGAAGCCTAATAAATAAAAGTTCCTTGAAGAGTTTTTGGAATAAGCTTCAATATTTTTGACGGCTTCAAGATAAGCCATACCTTGATAAGCTTTATTATTTGACTTTAAGTTAGCCTTTAATTCATGGTAATACTTAGGTAAACTCTCCCAAAATTCAATATAATTTTCGACCAGTTCTGTTTTTACATCAGATTTTGACCAATGTTCGATATCTTTAATAGCTTTAATGTTACCAAAAAACTGATCTGCGTCTATTTGATAGCGGTCTATTTCGTTAAAATCTTGGATAATAGATTGGCCCCAATTGTAAACGTGATCTATGGGTTCCTGATGGTTTGGGTCTGTGAAGTCTTTATAGATGTTATAAAATTCAAATAAAGTTTCTAAATTGTTAATTAGTTTTACTTCAGAAATATCTTCGAGAAACTCTTCAATACTTTGAATCGGTGGAACAACGAAGCTTTCGCCCTGATTTTTCTGTAGCAATTCTTTTGAAAAGGCCTGTGCAGCCCTACGGCTTGGGAGAATAAACCGGCAATGATCCAAGTTGACATTTTGTAATTGAGAAATCACATGACCTATAAAACTTTCCATGGGTTAAAAATAAAAAAACACCCCATATTGGGGTGTTTTAAAAATTATATTTTGAAATAATTTATTTCTTTAAGTTAATTTCAACTCTTCTGTTCTCTGCTCTACCAGTCTTAGTATCGTTACTAGCAACAGGTTTTTGTTCTCCATAACCTGCAGATGATAGTCTAGATTTATCTACACCATTTTCAACAAGGTAAGATTCTACAGAAGTAGCTCTTGCTTTTGAAAGACTTTCGTTGTTTGAAGCATTACCTATAGTATCAGTATGCCCTTCCACTGAAAATTTAGCATTAGGATATTCGTCAAGAATTGCGATGATCGCAGTTAAAGCTTCTTCAGAACCTTTAGAAATTGTTGTTTTGCCAATTTCGAAATTGATAGTCCTAGCATACACATTCAATTCTTTTTGAATTTCTTCAGTGACTTCTGGGCAACCGTTATTTGCTTGTGTACCTGCGACATTTGGGCACATATCATCTTTGTCCAATATACTGTCTCCGTCTGTATCAGGATAAGGACATCCATCGTTTGCTTTTGGTCCAGCTTCATTTGGACACTCATCGTCTTTATTGGCTATTCCATCGCTATCTGCATCTGGACATCCATTTAAAGCTTTGGAACCAGCTTCATTTGGACAATCATCATTTGGGTCGGCAATCCCGTCACCATCAGAATCTGCACAACCGTCAAATTCCTCCAATCCAGCAGTGTTAGGACATTTATCATTCTTATCAGTAATACCATCACCATCAGAATCCGGGCAGCCGTTAAACTCAGCTAAACCAGGTACGTCTGGGCACATATCATTTTTATCATAAACACCGTCTCCGTCAGAGTCAGTTCCGCCAAATGCGATAGTTAAGCCTGCAGAATGCTGGAAATAATCGAAATTATTATCCTCAAAAGCAGTTTTGAAAGATGTTTTTACAGTGAATGCGATATTATCAGTAAACCAAAAATTAACACCTAGATCAGAATCAAACGTTGAGGCTCCATTGTTCTCTATCCAATAGTATCCAGCACCAACTCCTACAAAAGGATCAACAACAGATGTGTTTATGAGGTTTTTAAAATTATATTGAACACCAGCACCTATATTATAAAAACTTAAGTCATCCGCTGAAATATCGCCTAGTTGATCAATTTTGTTAATGGATCCACTTAATCTAGCTGAAAATCCATCACCAACATATCTTTGAACCTCAAGGTAAGATACTGATGGTATTGTATTCCAATGATCGTTAGCATTAAAAAATTCACTAAACAGGCTTCCACTTGACATTTCACTCGGTATAAAACCATTATCAGCAGAATAAAAATCCACGACATTAGTTCCAATAACAATAGCCCAAGGGTTGTTTTCATCTTGGGCTTGCAAATTAAACACGACTAAGAAAAGAGCAATTATATATAAAAAAAAGTTTAATTTTTTCATGTTTTTTTAATTTTAGTTTGTTGTAATATTTAACAATAGTTAACAAATGTAAAATTAAAATTTCAAAAATCATTAACTTTCAATAACTTTTAAGTGCTTACCAACCTTTACAAAGGCTTCTATAGCTTTATTAAGTTGTTCTTGGTCATGTGCAGCAGATAACTGAACACGTATTCTAGCTTTTCCTTTAGGGACAACTGGATAGAAAAATCCAATTACATAAATGCCTTCTTCCAGTAGCATAGCAGCCATTTCTTGGGCTAATTTAGCATCATAAAGCATAACGGGAACAATAGCAGATTCTCCATCAATAATGTCAAACCCTGCACCTTTCATCTGGGTTTTGAAATAAGATGTGTTTTCTGTCAGCTTTTTTCTTAAAGTGCTGTCATTTTTAAGGATATCAAAAACTTTTATTGTCGCTCCTACTATTGATGGCGCTAAAGAATTTGAAAATAAATAAGGGCGAGATACCTGTCTTAAAAGATCAATAACCTCTTTTTTTCCAGTTGTATAACCCCCCATAGCACCTCCTAAGGCCTTACCTAAGGTTCCTGTAATAATATCAACACGGCCCAAAACACCTTTTTCTTCTAAAGTTCCAATTCCTTTCTCGCCTATAAAACCAGTAGCATGGCATTCGTCGATCATAACTAATGATTCGTATTTATCTGCTAAATCACAAATTTTGTCTAATGGAGCAACTAAACCATCCATTGAAAAGACACCGTCGGTTGCGATTAATATATTTCTAGCACCGTCATCCTTGGCTTTTTGTAATTGTACCTCTAGATCTTCCATATCCCCATTTTGGTATCTATATCTAGCAGCCTTACATAATCTTATTCCATCAATAACTGAAGCATGATTGAGGGAATCAGAGACGATTGCATCTTCTTTGGTGAGTAGGGGCTCGAAAACACCTGCATTTGCATCGAAACAGGCAGCGTAGAGGATGGTGTCCTCGGTTCCATAAAATCCGGCAATCTCACGTTCTAGAGTTTTGTGTATGTCTTGAGTTCCGCAAATAAACCTTACACTAGACATCCCAAAACCATGGGTGTCTAAGGTGTCTTTTGCAGCTTTAACCACATCTGGGTGAGAAGATAAACCTAAGTAATTATTTGAACAAAAATTCAAAACGGTTTTACCAGTATCTAAAGTGATTTCTGCTCCTTGTGGAGAAGTGATAATACGCTCTTTTTTATAAAGCCCATCATCTTTTATATTTTGTATTTCTTCTGCAAGTTGATGTCTTAGTTTATTTGAATACATATACTTTCATTTTACTGCAAATTTAAACAATCTTTACTTCAATGGATTCATTTAGATAAACGAGCAGTTTATTCTTAACATTATATTTTAAAGCTTTTAAAGATTCAGCATACTTATTGATCTGATTAATGTGCTGATTTGATGTCTTTCCAGTTTTATAATCGATAAGAATAGCATCTTTACCCTTTATGTTGACTCTATCGGGTCTTAAAAGTTGATCTCCAAAAAATATATCCTTCTCGTTCCATATCTCATATTCGGAGGAGAAGTAATTCTTGAGTTGTTTATGTGTGACTACATTGTCAAGTAATTTTCTGTACATATCTAGTTTTTCCTTCTCAAAAAACCCATTGGTATAATGCCATTCTAATGATGAATCGATATCGCTTTGAATATGTATTTTGGATAAAAGGGAATGGATTAAATTTCCTTTTTGAAGGGCATCTGTAAGATCCTCATTCCATAGTTTTCCAGCAGTCGTTACAAGATTTAAACTTAGATTTGGGGAAGGAGAATGAAATCTGATGCTGATGTTTTCTACCTCAGAAACTCGTCTTTTTTTAGGTAGAGTACTTTTACCCCATTCATATTCAATCAAGATTTCAATGGCTTTACCTTTAGACTCTAGGTAACTCATCAGTAAACCTGAGTAAGTGTCAGGTTTTATTTTCCCACCTTTATCTCTATCATCTTCAGAAAGGATAAACAATTCCGAAGCAGCTCGGGTTAAAGCCACATAGAGAATATTGATGTTTTCCATTTCTAATCCATTCACTAAGTTGAGATAGCTGTCTGTATAATTAGGATTATCTATATCTTTTCCAGGCTTAGTGATAAGAGCAAAGGGGATTTGGAATTTCTCTGGAAGTTTTACCCAAAGATGACTAGTCCCTGTATAATCGATCTGTTGCTTAGCATAAGGAAAAATGACCACAGGAAACTGTAGTCCTTTACTTTTATGAATGGTCATGATTTGTACGGCATTTTCACTTTCTGTGCTCACGATGCTTTTACTGTTACCTTGCTTTAACCAATAGTCTAAAAAAGCATTTAAATTTCCATTTTGCTTTTGTGTAAATTCAAAAACTTCATCAAGAAAAAACTGGAGATATGCACTTGCAAGTTTTTCAATTTGAAACTTGTGGATAAGATATTCCACAGCATCATAAAAGGGGAGAGTATGGAAGTGTTTGGGGTCAAAAGTGAAGCCGAACTGTTTTAAATTTTCCCAAAAGACATCTTCTTCTTTATGAAGTGAGTTTTTTAAAATAGTAAAATGTTCTTCTTCTGAAAATGATAACCTTATAAAGATTTCCTCTAAAATTTCTGTTTTAGACAGCTCGTCTTTATCATCATTCAAAACATGTAAAAGAGCTAAAACAAATCGAACTTGATCATCTGATTTAATCAGTAAAGTTTCAGAAGAAATTATTGGAATATTCTGCTGATTTAGATATTCTGCAATCGCAATACCTTCAGATTTTTGCCGGATTAAAATACAAATGTCACCTAGTGGAAAACCTTGTTCTTTCTTCTGAAGTATTATTTTTAGAATTTCTTCAGGATATACTTCAGCTCTTTCCTCGTTGCTTGAGGCTTCTAAAAAGCGTAGGTTAACGTATCCCTCCTCAGTTTTATGCATTTTTTGCTTTAAGTGTTCTCCGCTAAATAGAGTCTTTAGCTTTTCATCACTAAGCTGATGGCCAACAAATTCAAAAAAATCATTGTTGAAAGAAACGATAGCCTTATTACTTCTGAAATTACTACTTAAGGTCTCCACATTTGGCTCTGCTGTGAATGGAGAATCACCCTGAGAAAGATCTATAAATTGATGAGCATCTCCACCTCGCCAAGCGTAGATGGATTGCTTGGCGTCCCCGACAAGAGTCAAAGTCCCAGGTTTTTCATCATCAAATAAAGCAGAAAGGGCATTTGCTGTTAACGGAATCAAATTATTCCACTGTAGCCTAGAAGTATCTTGAAACTCATCTATAAAATAATGCTGGAATTTCTCTCCCAAGCGTTCATAAATAAAAGGGGCGGGTTGTTTCTTTATTTCTTCACTTATCTTTTTGTTGAAATCTGAAATCAACATGATGTTTTGCTCTTTTTTCAGGAGGTCCATTTCCTCTTTTACAGCACCTAGCAAAGATAATTGAGTGATGTTTCGGTATATTTTCTCGTATAGTTTTTTATGAGAATAAAGAGATCTAACGGCCTCAAATCCCTCTACGATACTGCTTTTCATAGAAAACACTCTTCCCCTTACTTCTTCGTTAAGCTTTTTGGTGACATAGGTATTTTCATCTTCCAATGTGCCTTGCCATTGTGCAGAAAAAGTAAGTGTAACGGTACTTTCAGTAAGCTTTTTAAAAAACTTTGGAATATAACCACCCTTGAAATCTTTTGCCTCTAGTCCGTTATCTTTAAGTTTACTTAGAAAGGTGCTTCCAATAGAGAGCAGATGTTCATCGATTGATAAAACTTCTTTTTTAAGCTTAGTCTTAAGCTGCTTAAAGTCCTTCAGACTGTAATCTTTTAGAATAGTAATATAGGCTTCATCCTTCTCACTTAAGAGAAGACTTGAGGCATTGATAATATCTAAACTAATATTTCCACTCTTATCATCCTCCACTTTTTCAGCAGCAAAATCGATGAGAACATCGGTCAACTCGTCCTCTTTTCCTGCTTTTTCAACAACGCGTTCTACAGCTAGTTCCAAGACTTGCTTGGTATCCATTTCTATATCAAAATTCATAGATAGACCTAAGTCTTTCGCGAAAGTTCTTATAATTCTATGAGTAAAAGCATCTATGGTAGAAACTTCAAAAGCAGCGTAATTATTTAAAATTGCCTCAAGGACTTTTTTAGATTTCTTTTGAATTTGCTCTTTGGTTAAGCCTGTGCTTTTATGAATTAATAGGAGCATAGGATCCTCTTCCATGGAAGTTTTACCTTCAGAAAAACTCACGAGATACTCCAAAATTCTAGATTTCATCTCCCCAACAGCTTTATTGGTGAAGGTGATGGCCAAAATATTTTGAAAGCTAGTATTTTTAGGAGACGAAAGAAGCAAGTTTAGATAGCGTTCTGCTAATTTGAAGGTTTTACCAGATCCTGCGGAAGCATTATAAATCCTAAAATTGGACGTTGTCAACATTCTTTAAATTTTAAACGGAAGGTATTAAATTTGATTAAAAAGTCTTTCAAAAATTTAAAACAAATAATAATAACCCATTAAGTGTTTAATTTTCGTGAGGCTTAATTTGACAGTATTGGTTTAGCCTCCATAATCTGTTTTAAGTAAATAATAACACCGAAAAAAGTAAAAGCAAACTCTTAATACTTACTTTTGGTAGCAATATATTAACAAAAAAATAAGATTATGGCTTTTGAATTACAAAAACTAGATTACGCTCATGACGCACTTGAGCCACATATTGACACAAAAACGATGGAAATTCATCATGGTAAGCACTATGCTGGATATACTCAAAAATTAAATACCGCTTTAGAAGGTTCAGATTTGGAAGGTAAAACCATTGAGAACATACTTATAAATCTAGATTTATCCAATAATGCAGTTAGAAATAATGCAGGGGGTTTTTATAACCACAGTTTGTTTTGGAAAGTAATATCTCCAAACGGTGGTGGAAATCCTTCTGGAGAATTAGCTAAAGCTATTGATGACTCTTTTGGATCTTTCGATTCTTTTAAAGACGCCTTCTCTTCAGCTGCTGCAGGACAATTTGGCTCTGGTTGGGCTTGGTTAACTGTCCATAACGGTGGTAAGGTAGAGGTTTGCTCTACACCTAATCAAGACAACCCGTTGATGCCTAATGTAGGCGACGGAGGAACACCTATTTTAGGACTGGATGTTTGGGAACATGCTTACTATTTAAATTATCAAAATAGAAGACCTGACTATATTGATGCCTTTTTTAAGGTTATCAACTGGGAAGAAGTCTCAAAACGCTATTCAGAGAATAAATAAGTCACATAGCTATATATTAAAAAGCTGCTTACATTTGTAAGCAGCTTTTTCGTTTTAATAACCTAATCTAAGTAAGGTTTTAATTTTTGAAAGACTTCATCTGGAGTGATATCCTGCATTACATTTTCATAAGCTTTTACTTTTTTATTCCCATATACGGAAGTTGGTAACAAAGGATATTTTTTTAAATCGGGTAATAGTTGTTGATTTTCGGTCTGTCCATAGGGAGCGAACCCTGCATAAGGATGAGTTGCCCCCCACAAAGTGATAACATCTACTCCAAACATAGCTGCCAAATGTCCATTTCCACTATCCATAGACAGCATAACTTCTAAATTTGAAATGAGCTGTAACTCTTCAGGAAAACTAAACTTCTCTGCTATAGAATAACACTTCTTAAAATCTTTAGTGAGAGATTCCAAATATTTTTTTTCATTTGATCCACCTCCAAACAACAAAACCTGAACCTCTTTTTCATCTAATTTTGCAAGGACTTGCTTCATAAGATTTAAAGGGTATTGTTTTGGAGAATGTGCAGCAAACGGCGCAATACCAATCCATTTCTGGGAGGTGACTAATTCCTTAGAAGAATACAAAGCTTTAGAAAGAGTGAGTTTTTGCTTTTTTATTTGGAAAGTTTTATCCAAAGTCAAATTCAGCTTTTTAAAGACATCAGCATACCGCCTATGAGTGGATTTCAGGGGCTTAAAAATTTTATTATCTGCGCGTGTTAATGCTTTTTTGCCCGATCGACCTTTGTATATCCTGTGGTAGTCATGCCCCATAACTTTTAAAAATCCACATAAAATACGAGATCTTAAAACATTGTGTAAATCTGCAATAGAGTCAAATTCAAGACGGTGAAGGCTTTTAGCCAATACCCAAAGTCCAGAAATTCCTTTATGCTTGGTTTTTATTTCTGCTTTTACAACTTCAACCCTATCTAAATGCTCAAAAATAGAAGCAAAGAATGGTTTTGTAAGAACTGTGATCTTGAGTTTTGGATACGTTTCTAAGAGTTGTTTTAAGACAGGTACAGTCATAGCAACATCTCCCATAGCAGATAAGCGAATAACTAGAATGTGTCTTGGATATTTCATGTTAGTGCTTACTTCTCAAGACAGGATTCATTTCATCGTCATTGTACATCTTCATTTGCTTGTAGACTTTCATATATTTATCGCCTGCCTTTATGTCCTCCAAAAGTTGATCTATGGCAAGCGACAGGTTTTTTCGTTGCTCTACTAAAACATCGTGCTTTGCTTTACACGCTATTTGATGTTTTACGGAAGCATCAGTTCTGTTAGCTTCTTCATTCATATGGTAAATCTTTAAGGCTAAAATAGAAAGCCTGTCAATTCCCCAAGCTGGACTTTCAGTATTGATTTTAGCATCAGAGTTGGGCTGTATATTATTGAATAAATCCAAAAAATAACTGTCTACATATTCTACGGTGTCTGTTCTATCTTGGTTGGAAGCATCAATTTTTCTCTTAAGAACCAAGGCCTCTTCAGGAGAAATATTAGGATCTCTTATTAAATCTTCATAATGCCATTGGACCGTATCAATCCAACATTTTCTGTATAGCAAGTGTTCTATAAGAGAGTCTGTCCTGTCGAAGGGGTTAGTAAATTCTTGATGGACTTCATCTTTGACGTGATAAGTTTCAATAACCTGATTGAATATTCTATTTGCTTTTTCTGAAAACATGTGATGATTTTTTTAATTAAGGCTAATATACCAAGTGTTTTTAAAACAAGCTTGCTTAAATGTTTTTGACTCTATCAATATATAGCGGAAAAAATTATACCTCCAAGCATAACAGCATAAAAAACTTCTTTTAGCCACTTTTTGGTAGAGTTTAATTGGAAGTAATTTCCTATCAAAATAGACAAAGGAAAAATAAGGTAAATAATGTCCACAGAAATTGAAGCCTCATTAAGTAGTAGTACAGCAAGAGATACAATTAAGAAAACCAAAACAAGGCTTAAACTTTCACTTACATGGAGTTTTGAACGACTGTAAATCTTTGGAAATTGAATAATAATCCACAATAAAAACAACAGAGGTAGGCTTAATAAAAAACTATATTTAAAATTGGTAAATAGGTTTTCTACACCATTAAAGCGAGGTAGATAAATGAAGGGATCTAAGAAGCTATTTTCTACAATTAAAATAAAGGAGGTATAAATTACAAAAGCTACACTAACACCGAACAAAGGTATGATGAAGTGTCTATAATTTTGTGAAGCATACATGATGACCCCAAAATAGATGAAAATCAAAAATAGAAGATGAAAAGGATTAAAGAAAACAGAAATCATCAATAAAAATCCAGAGTCAAAAATCTTCTGTTTTACATCTTTATTTGTTTTTAAACTTAAAATTTTTCTCATCGATAGGAGTAAAAATAAGTAGCTTAAAATAAACTCGGAAGATCTTAATAACTCAGGGAAGGCGATGCTTAAAAAAACAAAAATCGACACTGCATAAGTGTTAGACTTATGAATTTTATTGCGTTTTACCATAAAGTTGAGCAAGAAAATAATGAACAAAAAAACAAAAAACAGACCCGTTTTTTTAATGATATAGCTCGCACTTACTTCTACAGAAATCGATAAAAAATTTTCTATAAAAAAAGCCATGGTAAACAAGATGCTTATAATGGCAAAAGCAATGGGTTTTGAATGGCTAAAAAACCTTGTTAGCATAGTCTAATTTGTTACTTTTGTAAAGTAAATATAATATACTAAAGACATGATGAAGGATTTTTTTGAAAGTATTGCAAGTTTATTTCAAGAGGTGTTGTTTTTACCTTATTACACTCTTAGAGATTTACAAGAAGATTCTTGGTGGGCGGCTAATGGATTGAATTTTTTCTTCATATCCATTGTTTTTATTGCTTTTCTCTATTGGATGAAGCAACTAAAAAATGCTGATGACAACGATAAAGAAGACAAGAGTATTAAGGCTCATTCATTTTTAGGAAAAGATGCAGATTTAGACTAAGTCTTGTCCTAGATCTTTTCTGAAATATTTTTTATCAAAAGTGATGTTTTCTACATACTTATAAGCCGTTTGTAAAGCGTCATGGAAGTTATCATCAAAAGCAGTCACTGCCAAGACACGACCACCGTTAGTTATAACTTGGTCGTTTTTGTTTTTGGTACCCGCATGACAAATAAATAGATCTTCTGTATTTTTAATATTTTTTAGGCCGGTTATAACTTTGTCTTTTTCATAAGACTCTGGATACCCCCCAGACACCAACATCACTGTTGAAGCACATCTAGGATCTATTTCTAACTCTATTTTAGAGATGGACCCTTCACAGGTTTTTGAAAGTAGGTCAAGCAAGTCGTTCTTAATTCTTGGGATGACAACCTCGGTCTCTGGATCACCCAATCTTACATTGTATTCTACAACAAAGGGGTTATCCCCAACTTTCATTAATCCTATAAACAAGAAGCCTATATAGTTTATATTTTCCTTGTGTAATCCCTCTATACTCGGTTTCACGACTTCTTCATCCACTTTTTTCATAAAAGCTTCATCAGCAAATGGGACAGGAGAAATGGCACCCATGCCACCCGTGTTTAGTCCAGTATCTCCTTCTCCTATGCGTTTATAATCTTTAGCATTTGGAAGGGTAAGGTAATGTTTACCATCTGTCAATACAAAAAGACTCAGTTCTTTGCCTTTTAAAAATTCTTCTATGACTACCTTCTCTGAAGCTTTACCAAACTTATTATTGGTTAACATGTTCTCGAGTTCGTCTTGAGCCTCTTGAAGGCTATTTAATATAAGAACTCCTTTTCCTCCAGCAAGTCCATCTGCCTTGAGCACAAAAGGAGATGGCATCGTTGTTAAAAACACTTTACCAGCTTCTAAACTGTCTTTATCAAAACTCTGGTAGGCCGCCGTCGGTATATTATGGGCTTTCATAAATTCCTTTGCGCGTTTTTTACTCCCCTCAAGTAAAGCTCCATACTTAGAAGGGCCAATAATTTTCAAATTGGAAAATTCACTTCTATCTTCAAAATAATCTTTAATCCCTTCAACCAACGGTGCTTCAGGGCCAACAATTAACATATTGATTTGGTGTTTTTTCACAGCCAAGGCCACCTCCTGAAAATTGAGGATATCCAATTCGAGATTTATAGAACATTCTGCTGTTCCAGCATTACCAGGGGCGACATATAAACTTTTACAGGAAGAGCTTTGTGCTATTTTGTAAGCTAAGGTGTGTTCACGGCCACCGCTACCAAGGATTAAAACATTCATGAGTTTATGGACTAAAATTATGCTTCAAAAGTAAATGTTTGTAAATTGCTTGACTAATTAAAAGCATCAAAATTTCTGTGAATAGATTCAAAAAAATAGTATATTCAAAAGGTTTTCCCATTCAGAAAGCTAAAAAGGAGCTGGAGCTTGTTTTGAATAATTTGAATAAAATTACTTAGATGATATCCCCAGCAAACAAATGGAAATTTTCAATTATCATTTGGAACCCATCAGAACCTAGGTTTATTTTGTAAAAAAAACTTTAAGTCAGTTTTTGGAATTGAATTTCTGTAATGACAAACATTGATTTACAGAAATTCTTATCAGACTGACTAAGCAAAACTTAAAGAACTATTCATCATAATAAATACGATACAGTGAAGCTTACTTACGGCAATTCTCAGTTTATAATGCATTCCAGCGGAAGCTTGTATTGGCCTTCTAAGAAAGTCCTTCTTATTGCTGATGTTCATTTTGGAAAGATCGACCATTTTCGAAAAAATGGAAGTGCCTTACCGAATGAAGTCAGCTTAGAAAATTTTAAAAAGTTAGATCGGGTGATTGATGAATTTCAACCCAAAGGCGTTATTTTTTTAGGAGATTTATTCCATTCTGCTCAGAATAGAGATTGGGATAGATTTACTGCTTGGGTAAAGGCGCAAAGCATAAAGATGACATTGGTCGTGGGTAACCACGACATTATTCCTACATATTATTTTGAAGATCTAGGGATTAAAGTTGTCTTGTCTTTAAACATAGATGCCTTATTTCTATCTCATCATCCAGAGGAAAAGCTAGGATTTTGGAACATCTGTGGACATATACATCCTGGTTATAGGTTGAGAGGCGAAGGAAAGCAACAGCTTAAATTATCTTGTTTTTATAAAAAAGAATACCAATTAATTTTACCAGCCTTCGGTGCTTTTACCGGCCATTTTTTGATTGAGCCAGAGAAAAATGAAGATGTCTTTGTCCTTGCCGAAAATAAGGTGTTATCGCTTAGATAACTTTAGAGTTCACCGTTCCATTCTTTATAAAACTGATCTAGATAGGTAACCATATAATTATGGCGCTTTTCAGCAATTACCTTTGCGGAATTGGTGTTCATTTTGTCTTTGAGCAATAGTAATTTCTCATAAAAATGATTGATGGTTGGTGAAGTAGATTTCTTGTAGGCTTCTTTGGTTTGCTGGGGATCTGCTGGAATATTGGGATCATAAATTGGATTGTTTTTAAATCCACCAAAATTAAAAGTTCTAGCAATGCCTATTGCCCCAAGAGCATCCAATCGATCTGCATCTTGGACAATTTCAAGTTCCTTAGAATGAAAGTGACTATGTGAATGTCCCCCTTTATAAGAGACATTTTCTATAATCTTTATAACATGATCTAGATCTCCTTGCTCTACAGGTTGAGTCTCTAAGAATGCCCTAGCCTTTTGGGGTCCTATTTCTTCATCTCCTCCATGAAATTTAGAGTCTGCAATGTCATGAAGTAAACTGGCGATCTCTACAATAAATGGGTTCGCAATTTCAGATTTTAAAAGGTGTTTGGCATTGGTATAAACTCGTAAAATATGAAACCAGTCGTGACCACCCTCAGCCTCTTTAAGACTGTCTTGGACAAATTTTTTGGTATTGGAAATAACTAGTACTTTTGACATAAATTGAGATCTAATTGTTTTGGACTTGACTGGAGATTTGTTTCTCTAATAGTTCAACTAACTCTGGGATTTTGAAATCCTTGACTTCATGCGGCTTTAGGACCTCAAGTTTTAAAAATACGCCAACACCTAAAGGAAACATACCCTGATACTGAAGTTTCCATGAGTTGTTAACACAAACTGGAATAACTACAGCTTCTGGACAAGCCTCTAATAAAGCGATAAGACCTTTGCTTGAGAACCTTTTGATTTGCCCTGTTTTACTTCGGGTACCTTCAGGGAATATGACAGCAGATCGCTTGGTTTCCGATATATATTTCCCTAGTTTTTTGATTTCTCCCAAAGCTTGTCTAGCACTTTTTCTATCTATAAGGACAGAACCTCCATGTCTTAAATTATAAGAAATAGAGGGAACACCTTTAGCCAATTCCTTTTTACTGATGAATTTGGGATGTAGTTTCCTCATGTACCAAATAAGTGGGGGAATATCAAACATACTTTGGTGATTACAAACAATAATATGTGGGCGATCTGTCTCAAAAGTAAAGCTATTAGTGAACTGAAAGCGTGTCCCCACGATATTTAAACAGCGCAGAAGAGAAAAATTTAAAATATCGACACTTTTTTTGTGAGCTTGATAACCAAAGGCATTAAATGCGATCCATTGGTAAGCATGAAAAACTAAAAGTGTGGAACCAAAAAACAAATAAAATATACTTGAAAGACTATATGAGAAGACTTTTTTCATCAATTGAATGCTGTAATGTATGAAACTTAAAATTACGATTTACCCATAAATATCTGGTTAAACTAGATTTAAAATTCAGGTATAAAAAAAGCCATTTTCATTGAAAATGGCTTTTATAAAAATTTTATTTTTTTAGCAATGCTTATTGTAAGCATCCATAAGGTTGTCTGCAATCAACTCTGCTGGTCTACCTTCTATATGATGTCTTTCTAGCATGTGAACGAGCTCTCCATCTTTGAAAAGCGCCATTGATGGTGAGCTTGGAGGGAACGGTATCATTTTAGATCTTGCTTCATCTGTCGCTTCTTTATCTACTCCTGCAAAAACAGTGACAAGATGATCTGGAAATTTAGAATTTTTTAAAGATTTTATAGCTCCAGGTCTAGCGTTTGCTGCTGCACATCCGCAAACTGAATTGACCACAACCAAGGTAGTTCCTTCTTTGGCTAAAGCCACATCAACATCAGCTTTGCTTCTTAATTCATTAAAACCTACAGCGCTAAGTTCCTGCTCCATTGGTTTCACTAATTCTGGTGGATACATATGATTAATTTTTTAATTTATATTCATTATAAATACAAATGTATAAAAAAGTCTTCTATCTCTGTTGGTCTTAACACAATGATTTCAATTCTATTAATGACCGTTTAATCTATCTTAAAAACACCAACTTTTTAGAGATAAATTCAATGATGATTTTATATTTGTATTCTAAATTCTATAGTTTGAAGTGGATAGGTGCCATTCTTGGTTTTTTTTATATGCGTTTTGGAGGTGCTATCTTGGGATTTATAATCGGATCCATTTTGGACAGAATTTTTTCCAGCTCCTCAAGGGGTGCAGGAGGAGGAGCTTTTGGGAAAGCATTTCAACAACGAAAAGGAGAAGTTTCTTCAGGAGATTTTGAACTTAATTTACTCTCTTTAGCTTCTTTAGTTATAAAAGCAGATGGTAAAGTCACTCAAAAAGAAATGGATTATGTAAGGTTGTATTTTGTACAAGCTTATGGAAAGGAAAGAGCCAATGCAACCTTTAGAACCTTTAATGATGTCATCAAAGACAGGGAAATTTCCGTTCCTAGAATTTGTGAATATCTCAGACCAAGAGTTCGTTATGAAGTGAGACTTCAAATTCTTCATTTTCTCTTTAATATCTCCAATGCAGATGGACATGTCTCCGAGCCCGAATTACAAGTACTGCTTTCTATCTCTCAAAATCTTCAGGTTGCCAATTCAGACTTTGAAAGCATAAAAGCCATGTTCTTTAAATCTGCGGACAATGCTTATAAAATCTTGGAAATTGAGAAATCTGCTTCAAATTCTGAGCTTAAAAAAGCTTACAGAACTATGGCTAAAAAATACCATCCAGACAAGTTACAACACATGGACCAAGCCTATCAAAAAGGGGCCCAAGAAAAGTTTAATAAGGTCCAAGAAGCTTACGAAAAAATTCAGAAAGAAAGGGGTCTATAATCTTAAAAGAGTTGTTGCAAAACGTCCAGAGATTTTGGCTTTTTAAACCCTTGCAACTGCAACTCATAATAGAGCATCATAAAGTCCAGAAAACTCTTTCTTCTCTCTTGGTTCAGTTTCAGATTTTCAGCTTCGCCATAGTTTTCGAGTTTGATCAATTCTTTTAACAAAATTGAATTCGCATTGTTAAAAGAATAAGTATTATGTTCTTTTAACTGAAAAATACCATTTAACATATCAAAATAGGGGAATGCTTCACTGCTTTGATCTGGAGAGAATCCTAAAAAACTAGTTAGTTTTACTATAAAATGCAAATGAAAATTTTTAATAGAATTCACCTGATCTAGATAGGTGAGGCTTTCCTTTAAAAACTGGAAAAGGATCTCATTTTTTTCCTCTTCTTGGATACTGTTTTTTAAAACTTCAGCCAGAAACATCACAATGGTAGATTTGAAAATATCAGTATGCAAAGTTTTTAAAGGATAATCTACTTTCACTTCTTTTAAATATTGTAAATTTTTGTTTTCTCTATAGATAGCTTCAATTTCTAAAAGAGTCAATGGCTGAAATAAAGAGACTCTCACTCTTCCTTTTTTCGATTTCCGAATTCCTTTCAGCATAAAGGAAACCACTCCTTTTTCAAGCGTAAAACACTTCACTATTAAATCTGACTCCCCAAATTTTACATTTGAAATGACAATGGCTTTTGTTTTAAGTTGCATTACAAGGCTATCGTATAATCATTATTTTCCCAACTTTCGTTTCAATTTGATCTTCACCGGTCACCACAATAAAGTATACACCCGATGCGACTTTATGCTTTCCAAAAGCTCTAGTGTCCCATTGGATAGATCCACCGTCAACAAACTCTTCAAACACGAGATTACCACTAACATCTGTGATTTTAACATTAGCACCATCTGTGATTCCATCTACAGTGACAAGTCCTGTATAGTTTGGTCTTACAGGGTTGGGATATGCTCTTAAGTTTTCTAAAGTTTCATTTCCTGAAGTGACTCGGCTAGAATAAGACAATAATCCACTCGAAGTGCCAAAGAAAACTTCACCTGTAGCTTGATTAATCTCTACTGTTCTAACACTATTGGTGGGAAGCGGAGAATTTTCAACATTAAAAATATTCAAAATGTCTTGACCGTTTGCAGAAACTTGAAATACTCCGGAATCTGCAGTAGATATCCATTTGTTGTTAGCACCATCTGTCGTGATATCCGTAATAAATTGCTCAAAAAGTAACTCTTGTGGGAGACCATCTACATCTTCTATGATAATGGGGGAGACGTTTACATTTTGATTTTCATTAAAAATTGCAGTCGGATTCGGCATCACTCTTAAACCTTCGTCTGTTCCAATCCATAAACGAGAATTTTGATCAATTTCTAAAGCTGTAATAATAGGATTGGCATTGAAGGTGTCAGGGAATTCAACACCTTGTATATCACTAGAAATCAAAGCTGAGGTGTCTGTACTTGGGCTGTAAGCGACAACTCCATCTCCAAGAGTTCCTATGAAAATATTGTTATTGCTATCTATGACCATCTTTGAAGATGAGGTTTCTGTTGGATTTAAGTAACCGTTTGACATGTCGATATTTACAAATTCCCCATTAGCATTTAAGCGTTTCAGCTGGTTTTCGGCAATTGAATTGGTGAAGTACAAATTACCTTGGGTATCAAAAACACTAGCGCCTATCCTATTATCTTCAATGTCGCCAGGAACCCCTTCAATAATACTGTTGGAAGAGTCATACTGTTGGATGAGTTCATTATTTTCAATCTCTAAAAGCCCATCGAAGAAACTGCTTACAAAAACCCGATTGGGATTAGACGGGTCTATAGTGACATTAGAGAGCTCTCTTGCGCTGTTTAAGTCCTCTACATCTATATTTATCCATCCTTCTTCTGTAAGGTGACTAAGGCCCCTAGAATTTAAAGGGTTAGGATTTAAAAGTCGATTATATTCCCCAAATGTGATCCAAAGATCGCTAAATGTCGCTTCCAGACTAAAAATCCTATTTAGCAAAGGTCCATCTGGACTCAACTTTGAAAATGCGGTTGTATTGGAGTCCTGAAAATTGAGAAGGCCAAGACTACTATGCCCCAAAAAATAGTGTCCATTACTAGATACCGAGGTGTTTATGGAAAACTCTGCATCTTGAAGTTGGTCGATAAAAGCTTCCAGATTAAATTCGGAATTATAAGCTGAAACTTGATTGGCGGCAGTGATAACAAGTTGCTCTCCACTTACGTTAAAGCCAGTAACGTTCGAACTTATAGCTTCAAAAACAGAAGCAGTTCCATTTTCTAATGTAGAAATTGTATTGTCATTTCTCAATCCAAAAATAGTATTAGAAAAATTTAAAACACCTTTCCAATTCCCGGTATATTCAGTCTGCCAAGCCTCAAAATCTATCAAATTGGGCTCTGTAATATCTGCAGATTTAATGCCTTCTCGACTTGCTGCGTAGATTTTCCCCTCAAAAATAGTAATCTGATTGATTTGAATTTGACTTCCATTTTCTCCTATAAAAAAAGAATCTTCAAATTCTAGATTTTCAAGGCTATATTCCGCAATCCCAAAATCGGTAGAGATATAAAGCTTATCTTCAAATTCAAAAAAATTATTGATGCGTTTAATGTTTGGCGATATAGAAATTTTATCTCTAATATCAACCACCGAAAATAGGTTTTGATTGTTATCCATGACAATTTGAATAAGACCATCTTCGAAGCCTATACAGGTTAAGCGATAGTTTTTTGAATGGTATATTTTAGAGATTTTATTACCCGATAAGCCTTCTATTGAAGTGACTGTTTGGATGCTTTGAGTAGGGATGTCGTAAATGAAATAAGCATTCTCTGCTGCTGCATAAACCTTATTATCACTTTCATCTAAATCTGTAATATTGTAATAAGAGAAGTAACCTTTCCACCGATCAGAAAAATCTTGGCTAAAAATAATAGAGGGGAAAATAAGAAAGATTAAAACAAAATTCTTCATCGGTGTAAAGTCTGAGGCCTTAAAACTTATAAAAAGGTAAATTTATTGCAAAAAAATAAGTTCTGAATAAAAAAGCCAGTTGAAGTTATCCTGAACTGGCTTAATAGTATAAAAAAATTTAGGACTATACGGCTCCTTGCGCTATCATAGCGTCAGCTACTTTTACAAAACCAGCGATATTTGCACCCTTTACATAGTTAATTTGTGCAGCGTCGCTTTCGCCATATTTTACGCAAGCCTCATGAATATCACTCATGATTTGCTTGAGCTTAGCATCTACTTCTTCCGCACTCCAATTGTAACGCATTGAGTTCTGAGACATTTCTAAACCAGAAACTGAAACACCACCAGCATTGGATGCTTTACCTGGAGCAAAAATAACGCCTTCCTTGTGGAAGTGCTCTACAGCTTTGGGTGTGCACGGCATATTTGCCCCTTCAGCTACTATCTTAACATGCTTATTAACAAGCTTGTGAGCATCATCTTCATCTAGTTCATTTTGGGTTGCACAGGGTAAGGCAACATCAATTTCAGTAGCCACATCCCATGGTTTTTTACCTTCAAAAAATTCAATATGATCAAACTCATTAGCCATTTCTTCAATACGACCGCGTCTTTCATTCTTGAGATTCTGGAGATAATCAAATTCTTTGGAATCGAAACCATTTTTACTGTAGATGTAGCCAGAGGAGTCCGATACGGTTACAACAATAGCTCCTAATTGAATGGCTTTTTGAAAAGAATACTGGGCTACATTACCTGAACCAGAAATAGCTATTCTTTTACCTTTTATATCATCATTTTTGCGATTTAGAATTTCTTGAGTGAAGTAAACAACACCATATCCAGTGGCTTCTGGACGCATAAGAGATCCCCCAAAAGATTGGCCTTTACCAGTTAAAATACCAGTAAAATCATTTTGAATTCGTTTGTATTGTCCAAAAAGATAACCAATTTCTCTGCCTCCAACGCCCATATCTCCTGCAGGCACATCTGTATTATTACCGATATGTCTGTGTAATTCTGTCATAAAGCTTTGGCAAAAACGCATAACTTCATTGTCTGATTTTCCTTTAGGGTCAAAATTAGATCCACCTTTACCACCTCCCATAGGTAGAGTAGTCAGGCTGTTTTTAAAGACTTGTTCAAAAGCTAAAAACTTTAAAATACTCAAATTTACAGAGGGGTGAAATCTAAGCCCTCCTTTATAAGGCCCAATAGCAGAGTTCATTTGAACTCTATAACCTCTATTAACTTGAATATCTCCTTTGTCATCTATCCAAGTTACTCTAAACATGATGACCCGCTCTGGCTCGACCATTCGCTCCAAAAGCTTATGGTTTTTATATTTAGGATGATTTTCCATAAAAGGAATAATAGTTTCTGCAACTTCGTGGACGGCTTGTAAAAATTCAGGCTGGTTTGAATTCCTCTCTGACACGGTATTTAAAAATTCTTTAAGTTCTTTATTCATTTTGTTATTCTTATTATAAAGGTGATTTTTTAATAGTTTCGCAAAGATATAATTTCGATTTTAGAGATAACATAAAAATTGATTAATATTTGTTTGATTTCTAAGAGCTTACATCTCTTATTTTAAATTCCCCTATCAATTTTAATCTTCTATATTTATTTGCAACCAACCTCTGCAGATATGAATCACGCTCTATCCTATCACGGTTTTTCAATTTTTCTTAATCTTAAAACCTCCAAATTTTATGTTTAAGTCTATCATGAAATTGGCATTATGGTGAGTCTGGTTTTTTTCAGAAGCAACTAAGATTTAAGAGGAGATAGGGAACTTTAAAAAACGAGATAGACTTTGGTTTTGGAGCTGTCGTGATTAAGAGATCACAAGAGTAATTTTGGTGTTTTTACTCCATATAGAGATAGGATTTAAACTTATTTATTTCCCTCCATTTGCTGAGTTTCCCTCCCACATGGTCTGGGGTTAACAAAAACTATTTTTCCTACTTTTTTGGCTGAATTAGGAGAATACTTTGCCTTTTCTAATAAATTATACCAAATTATATTTATAATGCCGTATGAATAAATTGAATTATTTTTTGATTGATTGAAATCAAAAATAATTAGCATAGCCTTAGCTACGGTAATTATTTTTGATGAAAAGCAGGCGAAAAAGAAAGGATTTATTGCGTCATTATAGGTCTAATTTGGTATTAAACCCTTGCCTTATCTGCAAATTTTAAGGAGGTGTTAAAAATAAGATCACTAGAAAATCGAATGTTTTGCAGAATTGATTTACCGTTATTACTTTTCAGAGGGTTTAGAGCTTATTGGTCAAGTATTACGATATCTGGGTCAAAATCTAAGGGCTTTGTATAAGCGGTTGTAAAAGTACTATTCAGGTCAAGACGTATATTAAGTATTTGTCGAAGGGTTTAATACCCACACTATTTATCATAGAGTTTATAGGGGGTTATACCCAAATCAATTTAGTATTCTTTGTTATATGATATTTAAAAGTCTCCATTATTTGTATTTCTATTAAACGAAATTTTATGCTGAAATCTTTATATTAGTATTGAACAATCTATAAGTTTTACTGGATAAGTCCTTGATAGAAATAATTTCACCATGGTTTTTTATAATATTATCTTTATGAGCGGACTAAAGAGAAAAAGCCCACCTCGCCTAGCTTTTTCAAGAGAGGAGATAGATTTTATAAGGTAGGATGGATCGGATTGTCACGTCAAAAATTTTCGAAACTCTCTTGGCTTCAAGGTGTTTTTTGACTGAAGGGAAGCGTTTGATAAAGTGGAGTTATGACACATGCTTAAGCTGGATCGATCTCTTGTTCAGCTCCAGGTGTGGTCTTGGCATTAAACTTCACATAAAATTTTTTAAGATAAATGCAAAGGGAGATGCCCTTAAACGCTACAACGAACTTTAGTTTATCCTATTCTTAACAAACACAAGTGATTTAGGTTTTAAAATCTTTATTTTGCAATTACTTTAAAGATATAAAATGAAAGATAAATTTTACAATTATATACAAAATCTTCAAGATACAATCACTTCCAAGCTAGAGTCTGTGGATGGCACTGCAAGATTTTCAGAAGACATTTGGGAACGTAAAGAAGGGGGAGGAGGACGAACACGTGTAATTGAAAATGGATCTGTTTTTGAAAAAGGAGGGGTGAGTATTTCTGCAGTTCATGGAGACTTGCCAGAAGCCATGCAAAATTATTTTAATGTTCAAGATTGTGATTTTTTTGCCTGTGGAATTAGTTTAGTTCTCCATCCAAAAAATCCAATGGTACCCACTGTCCACGCCAATTTCAGATATTTTGAGATGTATAATAAGCACGGCGAAGTTGTGGATCAGTGGTTTGGAGGAGGACAAGATTTAACACCTTACTATCTTTTTGAAGAGGATGTTACACATTTTCATCGAGTTTTAAAATCAGTCTGCGATCCTTTTGGTGCAGATCTTTATTCAGACTACAAAGACAATTGTGATCGGTATTTTTGGAATGCCCATAGAAATGAAGCTCGAGGTGTAGGAGGCTTGTTTTTCGATTACTTAAAACCGACGCCAAAGCGAAGCTTAGAGGAGATTTATAATTTTATCACTGCTTGTGGTGATTGCTTTTTGGAAGCATACGTCCCAATAGTTGAGGCAAGAAAAACACTGAATTATACAAAAGAGCAAAGAAATTGGCAAGAGATAAGAAGAGGACGTTATGTAGAGTTTAATCTTGTGCACGATAAAGGCACTTTGTTTGGTCTTAAAACAAATGGTAGAATCGAAAGTATTTTGATGAGTTTTCCACCATATGTTCAGTGGCAATACAATCACCACCCAGCATCTGGTTCTGAAGAGGAAATTTTACTTAAAGTTTTACAGAGCCCAAAAAGTTGGATACCAAAAAAGGCTGCTTTTTAAAAGCAGCCTTTTTTGGTATAAATTAGTATTCATCTTCATCGACAACATCTTTAAGGACAAAATCTTCCATAAATTTTGTGGTATAATTCCCCTCAATATAATCTGGATGATTCATTAATTGAGTATGAAAAGGGATGGTCGTTTTTACCCCTTCTACTACAAATTCACTTAATGCACGCCTCATCTTACTAATAGCTTCTGGTCTGGTTTGAGCAGTTGCTATGAGTTTAGCGATCATAGAATCGTAGTTTGGTGGTATAACATACCCGCTATATACGTGAGTATCTACTCTTATGCCGTGACCTCCAGGTAAATGAAGAGTTTCAATTTTCCCAGGGGAAGGTCTGAAATTGTTAAAGGGATCTTCAGCATTTATTCTACACTCTATAGAATGTAATTTGGGGTAGTAATTTCTACCTGAGATGGGGACTCCAAAAGCAACTAGAATTTGCTCTCTTACCAAGTCATGATCTACCACCTCATCTGTAATAGGATGTTCTACTTGAATACGCGTATTCATTTCCATGAAATAGAAATTTCTATGCTTATCCACCAAGAACTCTATAGTTCCAGCACCTTCATACTTGATATACTCAGCAGCTTTTACAGCAGCATTACCCATTTTATCACGGAGCTCGTCTGTCATAAAGGGAGAAGGTACTTCCTCTGTTAACTTTTGATGCCTTCTTTGTATAGAGCAGTCACGTTCAGACAAATGGCAAGCTTTTCCTGTTTGGTCACCTACTATTTGTATTTCGATATGACGTGGCTCCTCAATAAGCTTTTCCATATACATGTCGTCATTTCCGAAGCCTGCTTTTGCTTCCTGCCTTGCAGACTCCCAAGCAGCCTCAAGCTTATCTTCAGTCTTTACAGCACGCATACCCTTACCACCACCACCAGCCGTAGCTTTTAGCATAACTGGATAGCCAATTTTTTTTGCAGTTTTTTTACAGTCTTCGAAATTTTTAAGAATGCCTACAGAACCAGGAACACATGGAACACCAGCAGCTTTCATGGTCGCTTTAGCGCTAGCTTTATCTCCCATTTTATCGATCATATCTGGCGTAGCACCAATAAACTTGATATCGTGTTCTTCGCAAATTCTTGAAAATGCAGCATTCTCAGACAGAAATCCATAACCTGGATGGATAGCATCTGCATTAGTTATTTCTGCTGCAGAAATTATATTAGGAATTTTTAGGTAAGACTCGCTACTTTGCGGCGGTCCTATACACACAGCTTCATCTGCAAATCTTACATGAAGACTTTCTTTGTCTGCTGTGGAATAAACAGCTACCGTCTTAATACCCATTTCTTTACAAGTACGAATGATACGTAAAGCAATTTCTCCACGGTTGGCTATGAGAATTTTTTTGAACATGAACGTTTGTTTTAGTTAAAGATAAAATCCAAAGCGTAAAATATTTATGATGGATCTACTAAGAAGAGTGGCTGATCGAACTCTACAGGAGAAGAGTCATCAACAAGTACTTTCACAATCTTACCAGACATTTCGCTTTCAATTTCATTGAAAAGTTTCATAGCTTCTATAGTACATAGAACATCTCCTTCTTTTATTTCACTGCCTACTTCTACAAATACTTTTTTGTCGACAGAGGGCTTTCTGTAAAACGTTCCTATGATCGGTGATTTGATGGTTATGTATTTATCATCATCATTGGCTTTTGCAGGAGCTACTTCTTCGGTATAAGGTCCAGCAGGTTGTGCGTTGTAAGCAGGTGCTTGCGTCTGCATTTGTTGCTGAGGCATGCCCATGGGCATCTGTTGCACATACGTTTTTCCATCATTCTCACTCCCGGTTTTGATGGTGATTTTAATATCGTCCATTTCGAGTTTGACTTCACTTGCTCCAGACTTTGCAACAAATTTAATTAAGTTTTGAATTTCCTTTAAATCCATAGTTCTAAGTTTTTTAGGGTTGCGAATTATATGCCCACTTCAGGTAGATAGAGCCCCATGAAAAGCCTCCACCAAACGCAGCAAATATAATATTATCTCCCTTTTTAAATTGTTTTTCGTAATCGCTTAATAATAACGGTAATGTTGCGGAAGTTGTATTTCCGTAACGTTGTATATTCATCAGTACTTTTTGAGAATCTAAATCCATTCGTTTGTATATACCATCAATAATTCTTTTGTTAGCTTGATGTGGTACCAGCCAATCTACATCTTCAGCAGAAAGATTATTGTTCAACATGATCTCTTCACTTACATCAGCCATTTTTGATACTGCAAACTTAAACACAGTTTTACCATCTTGAAACACAAAATGTTGTTTATTTTTAACAGTACCTTCAGATGAAGGAAGCAAAGAGCCCCCAGCGTCTACTTTTAAGAAATGGCGACCAGTGCCATCGGTTTTTAATATTTCGTCCTGAATACCTAAACCTTCTTCATTGGCAGAAAACAAAACAGCACCACCACCATCTCCGAAGATGATACACGTACTCCTGTCTGTATAATCTATGATGGAAGACATCTTATCTGCACCTACCACAAGAATGTGTTTATATTTCTTTGATTCAATATATGAAGAAGCTACTGACATTCCATATAGAAAACCTGAGCAAGCTGACTGCAAGTCGAAGGAAAATGCATTAACGGCGCCAATTTCAGTCGCCAAAAATGCAGCTGAGGAAGCTATTTGCATATCTGGTGTAGCCGTTGCAAAAATAACAAGATCTATTTCTTCAGGCTTTATAGTAGCCTTACTTAACAAATCTTCACAAGCCTTTATACCTAAAAAAGAAGATCCTAGATGTGGCGGTTTCAGTATTCGCCTTTCCTTAATGCCAGTTCGGGAAGTAATCCAGTCATCATTTGTTTCTACCATACCTTCCAATATCTTATTGGTAAGAACATAGTCTGGAACATATCCGCCTACTGCAGCGATAGCAGCTTTTACATCACCCATACATATAAATTTCTTCTTTATTATGAAATAATTGAATCAAAATAGCAAGCATAACCATATAAATTAAGCTGTTTTTTGGTTGCTTACAAAAAATCCTTCACCACATCTAATTAACAATTTATGAAGGACAATATTAAAAAACTACTTAAAGTAAAAATTTCAGACCTTCCATCATGATGAAAGGCCTGAAATAGAACACTTTTATTTACAAATCAAATTTTATACCTTGAGCTAAAGGCAGGTCTTTTGTGTAGTTGATGGTATTGGTCTGCCTTCTCATGTATACTTTCCAAGCATCAGAGCCAGATTCTCTTCCGCCCCCTGTTTCTTTCTCTCCTCCAAAAGCGCCTCCAATTTCTGCTCCTGAGGTGCCAATGTTTACGTTTGCTATACCACAATCAGAGCCTTCAACAGATAAGAACAGTTCAGCTTCCCTGAGACTATTCGTCATAATTGCAGATGATAATCCTTGTACAACTCCGTTCTGGAGTTGTAATGCATTATCAACTTCTCCAGAGTACTTCATGATATAAAGTACAGGAGCAAAAGTTTCATGTTGAACAATATCAAAATGATTTTCAGCTTCAGCAATAGCAGGCTTTACATAACAACCACTTTCGTAACCTTCACCTTCCAAAACGCCACCTTCAACCAATATTTTTCCTCCTTCTCTTTTCACTTCTTCTAAGGCATGAAGATAATTTTTAACAGCATTCTTATCTATTAAAGGCCCAACGTGATTATTTTCATCCAAAGGATTTCCAATTCGGATTTGTTTATAAGCATCAACAATGGCATTTTTTACTTTATCATATATCGATTCGTGAATGATAATACGTCGAGTTGAGGTACATCTTTGTCCACAAGTTCCTACAGCTCCAAAAACAGCACCGATCACCGTATTCTTAATATCTGCATCTGGAGTGACAATAATGGCATTATTTCCTCCGAGCTCTAGTAAAGATTTTCCTAAACGTTTAGCGACTTCTTGTGCAACAATTTTACCCATTTTGATCGATCCTGTGGCAGAAACAAGTGAGGTGCGTTTGTCTTGGGTCATATATTCCCCGACTTTGTGATCACCTGTAATAAGTGAAGAAATACCCTCTGGAACTCCGTTAGCTTCAAATACTCTTGCTGCGATCTTTTGGCAAGCTACAGAAGTTAAAGGTGTTTTTTCTGAGCCTTTCCAAATACAGGCATCTCCACAAACCCAAGCCAAGGCCGTGTTCCAAGACCAAACAGCTACCGGAAAGTTGAAGGCAGAAATAATACCAACCACTCCAAGAGGATGCCACTGTTCATACATTCTATGTCCAGGGCGTTCACTATGCATAGTAAGACCATGTAATTGTCTAGAAAGTCCAACAGCAAAATCACAGATATCAATCATTTCTTGGACTTCTCCAAGACCTTCTTGATAGGATTTACCCATTTCGTAAGACACCAGTTTTCCTAATGGAGCTTTCAGTCTTCTAAACTCGTCATTCAATTGGCGAACAACCTCACCTCTTGCCGGTGCTGGCCAAGTTCTCCATTCTTTAAAACTTTTATGAGCCTTACTCGCCACCTTTTCATAATCTTCTTGCGAAGTAGCCTGTACTGTTCCGATGGAAGCTCCGTCGACAGGAGAGAACGATTCTATAATTTCTCCGTTGGCAAAAAAATCTTTTCCTATAGAGGTTCCTTTATTTTCCTTTTGGATGTCGAGTTGCTTTAAGGCTTCATCGATGCCAAATTCTTTTGAAATATGACTCATAACTATTTTGACTTTTTTAAGATTTGTAGCAAATTTAGTAAATTTAATTTAGCTTTATAGTTTAGGCTATAAATCGCTCATCGACAGGCATTATTTCCCCACAATTATTGCAGGTTCTCAGCGATGTATCAGAATAAAAATCTTTAAAGTGTCTCAAAAAATCCTTTTCAATATCTTCCAAAGGAAAATAAACATCATGCAACTTGTGGTTACATTGGTCGCAATACCACAATAAACCATCCTTTACATCCAAGTTTATTCTTTTGCGCTCTATCACTAAACCTATAGAACCTTCATGTCTTACAGGAGAATGTGGAACTTTAGCGGGATGTAAATACATATCGCCAGGCTCCAAAGTCATGGTTTTCTTTTTTCCATCTTCCTGAATATGAACTTCGATATGTCCTTCCAACTGATAAAACAATTCTTCAGTTTCATTATAATGGTAATCCTTGCGGGCATTTGGCCCACCAACGATCATGACAATATAATCTCCGGAGTCTTTATAAAGGTTCTTATTACCAACGGGTGGTTTTAGCAAGTCTCGATTGTCTTTTATCCATTTTTGCAAATTAAAGGGTCTGCTTATGCTCATCTTAATTTTTTATTTTAAAAGTAATAAAATCAGATCTTCCAAGGATGTGGCTTAAGTTTAGATTAGCATTATTTACTCCAACTCGCTTTTCCTCCTTTTGCAGAATCTACATTTATCTTATAATTGCGATCGCCCGAAATGATCCATCTTATTTTTACAGTTTTCATCCCTGGAATATTTTGAACTTTTATAGTTTCAGGGGAATAGACTTGCTCTTTAACTTTGTTAAAATCATCATCCTCTACAATCATTCCCGCTATTACATCAGCATTGGTAATACTGACTAGGTCTGGTCTTTCAATTTTGAATTTTAAATCTTGACCACTATGTGTAGGCATCAGTCTCTCATTATACAAAGTAGCCGTCACTTCTTTAAGGCCGTTACCTAGATTATTTTCTTCAACATTCGTAATACTTAGCTTTGGAGTTTGATAGGCATGATAAATAGTAAATGCCATATTCCTATGGGCATCTTGTTCTAAAAGAAAACCAGGATGAGCCCTGCTAAAATTCTTTTTAAAACCACCTACCTCAATGATGCCATATTGAGGGTGGCTGTATTCCTTCCAATCAACAAAAGCATCTCCAAAGGTAAGATACTTGTCTACCTTCAACTCTTCTTCTTGATTGGCTCTTCCTTCATTTTTATGAAAGTAAAGATAAGAGACCATGAGTTCGTTCGTGTAAGTGTAAATTCCTCTACCGCCATAAAACCAATCCAACTCACCACCAAACACCGAATATAAATCTTTATAAACGGTTAGATATCGATAGCCTGGAATCATCTCTTCTCCTTTTTTTGCTATAGCGTCATAGATTCTTACATCTTCTTTATTGTATGTATCAACATCTTCTTCAGCTCCTGGGCCTCTTAAAATCATACCTCCATAATTATGATAACTTTGAGCTCCTGCAATATTGGGATGTTTCATCACAAAATCTGCAACAGCTCTACTTTCAGGTAAACTAAAAGGGTACTTATAAGCGCCACGTTGTACATGATCTGGTTGCCACTTCCATCCCCAATCTCTATTAGGATCATAGTAGCCTATCCCATCTTCGTTAACCTCACCATCGCCGTCTTTATCTATTCCTTCAAAACCAAGCATCTCATACTCTCCTTGTTCTTCTTCAGCAACGCCTATTAATTTTCTTTCATCTTGAGGATCTTTGATAAATCGACCTGTAGGCGATTTCCGAATCATATAGGTAATATGATTATCTCCGTTGAGATCATCAAAACCATCTTCACCAGCCTCACCATCGCCATCGTTATCTAAAACAAGCATTCCAGACCTTGGAGAATGAGGAGTATTGGGTTCTTTCATGTAATTGTCTCTAGCATCAGGATTGATGGTGGGGACTATATAGAAGGTTTTATCTTTTAACAATTGATTTATAAATTCTAAATCATCAAACATTTCAGTGAGATACCAAGCGGTATATAGTGAAAATTCTGCGCCCTGTATTTCATTAGAATGGATGTTTCCATCTATATACATAGCAGGCTTTTCATCTGGATTTCCAGTGTTGAAATCAGAAATAGTCAACATATAAATGGACCTGTTTTCATAGGATTTACCTATGCTTTCTAATCGGGCTAATTTTGGATAAGCCTTAGCGATCTTTTCCATAATATCTACAACCCCATCGTAGGTGTTATACCGGTTCCAGCTAGCTTCTACTTTAGGCTCATGAGGGGTCCCGATAGCTCTAAAAAACTTTTCTTGTGCTTTACTCACAGAACCCATCGTCATTGCTATAAGGAGACATAGTATAGAGGTGTAATCAATCGTTTTCATAGCTTATAGGTTTAGGTTCAATTCGGTAAAGCCAGTGTGAGGAGCTCCAGCCTTTATTTTTACTTTTCCATTGGCTTTCACAATCCAAGACAGAGATTTACTTTCTAATGATTTCATTTTTTTTACTAATTCAATTTTATTTCCAGCAAGAATAGTGTCTTTGGGGGCATCAATTTCGATCCTTATCTTTCTGAGCCATCTCGATCGCTCTCCAAGATCGGAGTGTGTGGGAAGGTTTGCGTTGTTTAGCAAATCTACAGTAACTCGCTTAAGTCCTCCTTTTAAGTCCTCAACCTTTAGGTTATGGAACTCTAGTTGAGGTTGTTGCTTTGCTAACTTCAGAATGAAATCAGTGTGTTCTATGGCTATACTGTCCACTTTATTAAAAGCAGGATTATCCATGACAAAAGGCTTTACCCCGCCAACTTCTACCGTTTGATTTTTGAAATCTGGAAGATCAATTTTCTCCCAATCTACAAACACCTTATCTAGACTCTCTTGTTCTGCCCATTTTAAGAAGTTAGAAACCTTTGTCTCTTTAATTTTTGTTTCTGAACTTGCTATGGAATCTTTTTTTGCTTCTGGAACCCACCATCCAGGGGTACTAAAGCTTAATCTCCCAAAATGGAAATAGGCCCACTGAAATAAATCACCATCAGTTCCCCTATTTTCTTGCAGATAAGGCTTTTGCGAAACAGTTGAGTTGTAAAGTTCTGAAACCATTTTGTTGATAGCAACATCTCCTTCTAGAGGTGAAGACACTAGTCTCTTTTTAGCTTCCTTGGCGTTGTACTTGAGAGGGGATGACAGATTATTAGCAGGACCAAAAGTGATAAACGCATAAATATTCCATTGTTTAAAAAGGTAATCGAGCAGGACTCTGCTTTCTTTTTGAGAAACAGCAAAATCACCTGCAAGCGGCTCAAAAGCAGGAAAGTTATAAGTCAGACTTTTATTGAAAGCTACGCCTTCTTCTAGATCTTCATTAAATTTACCATCCTTATCATTATCGATTCCTTCTGAATACAATAGATAACGTTTTGTGGATTGAGAACTTGTATCCACTCGTATCATGACTCTAGAATCATGAGGATGAGAGGTGTATTTTCCTAAAGGACTCTCAATACGCATTTGAGTTATGAAACCATCTTTGTTAAGATCTTCGTAAGGGTCTTCATTTGAGGTTCCATCCCGATCGTGATCCAAATTTGCTGTATTTCCCCTTCTCTCGTATTTTAGTTGATTATGATATTGTGAATAGGCTTCTGGTGATAGGTTAGGAAATACATAAAAAGTAGTTTTTTCTAGGGATGACGATTCATCTTTTACCAAACGTTCAGCAAATTGAAGTGCCAACTCCACACTAAGAAGATGATAACCTTCAACTCCACCAAGAACAGCAAAGGCTGGCTTGTTGTCAAGATTTCCTGTTCCTATTTTAAGAACATAGATGTCATGTCCTCCCTCAGTTTTGGTAATCGATGAAAGCTTTACTTTGGAATTTTTATCCAAAGCCTCCAGCCTTTTGGTGTATTGTTCCGTGTCTGGATAATCATTTTGGGAAAAAACCAAATTTTGAACCACCAGCACCATTAGAACTGTAACGATTTTTTTCATTGCATAAAATTTTCATAAAAATAATTTTATTTTTCCCTTACAAAGTAAAATTTTGAATTAAATTTCAATAGTTGTAACAATCTTTAAGTCTTTTAGATTTATGGTGTAAATTTATCCTCATGAGTATAAAACAATTCCTAAGTTTAGAATGGAAGCAATTTCGACGATCTTCCTTTTTTGAAAAAGGATTAGTTATAAAAATTTTGATGTTACTCGCAGCTTTATATTTTGCTGGTATAGCGATTTTTGCGGGTGTACTAGTCTTCTTTATTTTAAAAAAAACGTTACCAGAAGAGGATCCTTTCAAAATAATCAACAACTTTTTAATCTACTGGGTCATTGGAGACTTGGTATTGAGGTATTTTCTTCAACAATTACCAGTGCTGAATATTAAACCCATGTTGATTTTACCCATACAAAGGAATGTAGTGATTCGCTTTTTATTATTAAAAACCTCCTTTTCGTTTTTTAATATTCTACCCCTTCTTTTTTTTATTCCATTAGCCATTGTGCTCATCGTTCAAGGTTATTCTCCATTCATGGTTGTGCTTTGGTTTTTGAGCATTATCTCTATAAGCTTCAGTATAAATTTTCTAAACTTTATTCTGAATAAAAACAATCCTATTTTTTATGGAGTTATTGTTTTTCTGGCTTTAATTTCAGGAATGCAATACTTTGGAATTTTTGATATATCACAGTATTTGGGGATTGTGTTTTATTCTTTTTATAGTTTGGGGTATACCCTCATCATCCCAGTACTCTTGGTAATTCTCCTGTTTAAGGCGAATTATAGAATGCTCAAAAAGAATTTTTATGTGGACGGTGCAATTCTGGCTAAAAAGCAAAGCTTTAGTAACTACAACTTAGAATTTCTAAATAAATTTGGAAAGTTGTCTGTCTTTTTGAAAAACGATATAAAGATGATTACCAGAAATGCAAGGCCTAAACAAGTTTTACTCATGTCCTTTTTCTTCTTGTTTTATGGATTGATTTTTTATACCCAAGACATGTACAGAGACCTTCCTATTGTTTTGGCTTTTGCCTCTATTTTTGTGACGGGGGGATTCCTCATTTCTTTTGGTCAATTGGTCCCTTCTTGGGATAGTGAATACTATAAATTGATGATGAGCCAAAATATTTCATATAAAAAATATTTAGAGTCTAAATGGGTCTTGATGGCACTTGCTTGTGCGGTTTCATTTTTGTTGAGCGCGCCTTATATTTATTTTGGCTGGGATATTTTTGCTATGATTGCTGCAGGGGCCTCTTTTAATATTGGTCTTAATTCGTTTATCACTCTGTATGGGGGAGCTTTGAACAGAGTGCCAATTGAACTCAATCAGAAAGCCAAAGCCTTTAGTAATACGCAAGGCTTTAATCCCACACAGCTTCTTATTAGCTTGCCTAAGCTTCTTGGCCCTATGCTTATTTTCTATATCCCTTATAAACTTATCAACTTCAATGCTGGCATTATTGCCTTAGCACTAAGTGGAGTTTTAGGCTTAGTTTTCAAATCTTACTTTCTTAACCTTATTGAAAAGGTATACCAAAAGACCAAATACAAGACCATTTCAGCTTATTCAGAAAAAAAATAAATATTTCTTATGGAAACAATTATCCACGTTCAAGACTTGTCAAAAAGTTATAATGCAGACAGAATATTAGACATAGAGTCTCTAGAGATTCCCAAAGGTCAAAGTTTTGGTTTGGTAGGAAACAACGGTGCTGGAAAAACAACTTTTTTTAGTTTGTTTTTGGATCTAATCCCGCCGACTACTGGTCAGATAGAAAGTAAAGGCATCATCGTTAACCAAAGCGAAGGGTGGAAGCCTTTTACCTCCTCATTTATAGATGAGAGTTTTTTGATAGGCTACCTTACCGCTGAAGAATATTTTTACTTTATAGGAGATTTAAGGAATGCCTCTAAAGCAGAAGTGGATCAACTTTTAAGTGAATTTGAAGATTTTTTTCACGGTGAAATACTAAATCAAAAAAAATATTTACGAGACCTTTCTAAGGGAAACCAGAAGAAAGCTGGAATAGTAGCGGCGCTTATAGGTCAACCAGAGATTGTGATTTTGGATGAGCCTTTTGCTAATTTAGATCCCACAACACAGATTAGGCTCAAAAGGATTATCAAAGACCTATCCGCTCAAAATCAAGTTACAGTACTTATTTCTAGTCATGACTTGACGCATATTACCGACGTTTGTGAACGTATAGTTGTTCTGGATAAGGGGCAAGTCGTAAAAGATATCAAAACCAGTGAGGCAACTTTGAAGGAGCTTGAGCTTTATTTTGAGAGATAATCTCTTTATTTTCAATTTCTGAGATAATATGCATTTATATTTATCAAAATATACGATTTTCATGCAAATCAAGTTATTAATGTCATAGAATTGTACATGCGTTTAAAACTACCTTTATATCTCTTAGTTGGAATACTTATTCTAGCTTCTTGTTCAAGAAAGAAAGACAAATTCTTAAATAAGAATTTTCATGCCATAACGACCTATTACAATATAGTTTACAACGGTAATCTGGCCTTGGGGAAAGGGCAGTTGGAAGTCGAAGCGGCATATGTCGAAAATTATTGGAAAGTGTTGCCCCTGGAGCGCATGACCATAAAACAGAATCCTACTGAGAAAAATAGTAACTCAGAAAATTCTTCTTTTGAAGATGCTGAGGAAAAAGCGACTAAATCCATTCAAAAGCATTCCATGTATATGGGAGGTAAAGAATATAACCCACAAACAGATGAGGCTTTCTTGCTTCTGGGTAAAGCGCGGTATTACGACCAGCGTTTTGTCCCTGCTAAAGATGCTTTTAGTTTTATTCTGAATCACTATCCAGAAAGTTCTACCATCAACGAAGCCAAAATTTGGGTTGAAAAAGTAAACTTGAGATTAGAGTATTTCGAAATGGTTATTGATAATCTTACTGAATTGATAAGCACTACTCAACTTACTCCTTTAGAGAGCCACGAAGCAAATTCTACATTAGCTCAGGCTTATATTGCTGATAACCGAGGACGTCGAGCCCTCTCTCCTTTGAAAATAGCTATACAGAATACCCAAGATGAGGAAAAGAAGGCGAGATTTCTTTATATCAGAGGTCAATTGTTTTCCGTGTTTGGCCAAACAGACAGTGCTAGAGTAAGTTTTGATGACGTCATCGCTTTAAATAGAAATTCACCTAGGAGCTATATGATTCACTCTGAGTTAGAAAAGCTTAAATTGGAAGGTTTTAAAAATGCTTTATGGTATGAGACTGAATTAGCGTTCCAAGAGTTAGCAGAAGTCAGAGAAAATAGACCTTTTTTAGACTTTATTTATTACGATACGGCGATGTTTAATTTAGCTAAGGACTCGGTCAGTTTTGCAATTGAACGCTTCAATAAATCTTTAAAAGAACAGCCTAAAGATAAGTATCTAAAAAGTCAAAATTATGTCAATTTGGGAGAGATTTATTTTGATAAATCGTCTTACGAAACCTCTGGGAAATACTACGACAGCACCTTAATTAATCTCGTGAACGGAAGCCGAGAGCACAGGCAAGTAAAACGAAAGCGAGAACACTTAGAAGACGTTATTACTTTTGAAAGAATCGCAACTGAAACCGATAGTGTTCTCAACTTAGTAAAAGCACCAGAAGAAAAACGCGTTGAGATTTTCAAAACCTATATTGAAAAACTTAAAGAAGAAGAGAAAAGTGTATTTGCCAATAAAAGTTCTTCTCGAATCATCAATTCTAGGTTCGGTAGACAAAAAAGCCAGATTGGCGGAGGGCAAGTCAATTCGACCACTTTTTATTTTTATGATATAACCCAAAAACAAAGAGGGGAAGAGTCCTTTAGAAAAATTTGGGGAGATATAGAACTGGCAGACGATTGGAGAAGGAACTCTACTCAAAGAAAACTGTTAGATGCTGAGGAAGAGATAGTCCAGGAGGATCGCATACGACCAGAATATGATCCCCAGACTTATATCGCCATGATCCCTACAGATCAAAAGGTAATTGACAGTATTTCAAATGAAAGAAACTTTGCTTATTATCAATTGGGAATTATCTACAAAGAAAAGTTTAAAAAATATGATTTGGCGATTTCAAAACTCAAGTCTTTACTTGAAAGCAATCCTGAAGAGCGATTAATTCTACCTTCCAAATACTATCTTTTTAAAATATACGATGAACTAGGAAATACCAAACAAGCCATTTTTTGGAAAAATGATATTTTAAACAAGCATTCGGAGTCCAGATACGCCAGTATTTTAAGAAATCCAGAAGCTTATCGAAATGATGAGGATAATCCGCAGAACATTTATTCTAGGCTTTACAAAAACTATAAAGCTGGTCAATATCAACAGACGCTGGAAGAAATAGAGACGTATACAAAAGTGTTTGTGGGAAATTCGATTTTACCGAAACTAGAATTATTAAAAGCTAGAGTTCTTGCAAAACTAGAAGGAGCTTTAGTATACCAAAAAGCGCTTAATTATGTAGCCTTGACTTATCCACAGTCCAAAGAAGGAAAATACGCTCAAAAACAATATACAAAATTAGAGAAAAAACCTTTTTCGACTAATTTTGACTTCAACCAAGATACCGAAGATCAATATATGTTAGTTTACAATTTTTTTAATGATAATATTGAAGAATCAAAATACGAAGAATTCAAATCAGATTTAGCACTAGCAGTTGAAGGTGAAAGTGGATTGGACCTGACTTTAACTGAGGAAATTTATAATCAAAATCAGATTTTATTGACTATAAATGGTCTTAGGAGTAAACTTGGAGCACAGGGATTAGCAGAAAAGTTTATTAATAATGATAAAGTCAAAAAAAATTACTCTTATTTTGTGATGTCACAAAAAAATTATAAAATAGCTCAGATCAATAAAAACCTAGAGGAGTTTTTAAATAAAACTAATTAATATGTTTTCAGATAGGAATAAACCCGTGAACAACTCAGACTTAACAAAAGAACAAAATAAAATTGCTCAAGGAACGGTTTTTAAGGGAAGTATAGAGTCCCAAGGCAGCTTTCGTATAGAGGGTAAAGTCATAGGAAATATTACAACCCCAGGAAAAATTGTCGTAGGTAAAACAGGGTATATCGAAGGAGAAATAGACTGTGAGAATGCTGATTTTGAGGGTGAATTCAAAGGACAGCTAAAGGTTAAGTCTTTATTGACGATTAGAGCTACCGCTAAGATTCTAGGGGATGTGTTTACAGACAAGCTTTCTATTGAGCCTGGAGCTACGTTTAACGCAACCTGTAGTATGAAAGGAGTTGTGAAATCTATTTCTGGAAATGCCAAAAAAGAACAATCAGCCTAAGTCGTGGATTTATTTTTCTGGACTAGGTCTGCAAATGGCAGTTACCATTACAGGTTCTGTCTTTTTAGGAATCTGGCTAGACAATACATTTATGGAGTCTTCAAAATTATTTACGATTACTATCTCTCTTTTAGGCATACTCATTTCTATGATTCATGTTATTATTTCTTTAAAACACTTCAAGGATTAACTTTTATGAAAAAAAAATTACAAAATCCTTACGTTTTCACTTTTCTGTTTTCAGTGGCTATTTTTATAATCCATTATTTGATAGATTTGGTTTCTAACGTCGTCACTTACTATTCTTTATTTTCCATTTATGTATTCCATACTCTTTCAGCACTCGCCGTAGCAGGGATTGTTCAATTGGTTTATAAAAATTCTCAAGATCATGCGGGTTTTGCTTTTATGGGGACTAGCCTTTTGAAAATGCTGGCAGCTATTTTATTTTTATTACCGGGATTTCTATCCGACGATAAGCCAAGCTTTATCAATATTTTAAATTTCTTCATTCCTTATTTTTTGTTTTTGATATTTGAAGCCATCCAAGTCATCAAGCTTATCAACCAAGAGGAAACCTCAGCAAATTAATTTTTTTAAATTCCCCATTCAGTATATAATCTGTCTATCCGCTGTTTAGTCTGCTGAAATTATCTAGAAAATTTCAATTTTTTCAAATTTTTATTCTGTGAGCTTCATCAGATAGTATTGATTGTGCTTAAAAATTCGCTTTTTTTAAGGGAGGGATTTTTTTTTTAAAGCTTTCATTTAAAATTAAAAAGTAAAAACATACATTTGCACGAAATTTCGAATTGATACTAAGTCAACTATTTATGGCAACACACAAATCTTCAACGATTACAGTGGCTTTAATGCTAATGCTCATTTTGAATTCCTTTGCTTCATTCGCTCAGCTAGACACTGAGGGGGTTGTTGAAGAAAGCTTCAACCCAACCGAGATGATAATGGAGCACATTGGCGATTCTCATGGATGGCACTTTTTTGGTGAAGGTGAAGATTCTTTTACATTACCATTACCTGTCATTCTATGGACAGACAAAGGTATTACAACCTTTATGTCGAGTGAATTTCACCATGATGTTGAAGGGGGGTATGTCGTTGAATCTAATGGCCAAAATTTTGTAAATTATCACGAAAAAATTCACGTTCTAAACGAGGGTGAAGTGATGTTGAAATACGATGAAGAAGCTCATTCTGCGCTTAATGCTAATGCTGTTTTCGACATTTCAATTACGAAAAACGTAGCTTCAATGCTTCTTACAGTAATAGTGATGTTATTCCTTTTTATAGGTTTAGCCAATCATTATAAAAAATCAAAATCCGCTCCAAAGGGCTTTAAAAATATCCTTGAGACTCTAGTCATTTTCGTCCGTGATGAAATTGCGAGACCACAGATCGGTGAGAAGAAATTTATGAGATTTATGCCTTTTTTACTAACGGTATTTTTCTTTATTTGGATAACAAATTTATTAGGCTTGCTTCCAGGAGCGGCAAACGTGACTGGTAATATATCTGTAACTGTTGCCTTAGGTCTATTTACTTTAGCACTTACCATAGTCAATGGAAACAAAGACTATTGGAAGCACGTTTTTTGGATGCCAGGTATTCCAACGGCAGTAAAACCAATTCTGGCTATAGTTGAAATTTTAGGAGTCTTTATAAAGCCAATCGCGCTTATGATTCGTTTGTTTGCGAACATAACAGCAGGGCACATTATCACTTTGAGTTTAATCGGGCTGATATTCATATTAGAAAATGCAGGAGTCGCCGCGATATCTGTTCCGTTTGCTGTATTTATTACAGTTTTAGAATTATTAGTTGCATTTTTACAAGCATTTATATTTACATTATTGTCAGCGCTTTTTATAGGAATGGCAGTGCAAGAACATCATTAATCTTTAATTTTTAATATTTATTTACTATGGAATTATTACACGTAGGTATTGCAGCTTTAGGAGCTGGTTTAGCAGTTTTAGGAGCAGGAATTGGTGTTGGTAAAATCGGTGGGTCCGCAATGGAAGCTATCGCTCGCCAACCAGAAGCTTCTGGGAAAATTCAAACCGCAATGATTATTGCTGCTGCACTTGTAGAGGGTGTTGCTCTTTTTGGAGTAGTTACCGCTTTATTAGGTGTGTTGACCACTTAAAATGATTATAAACCCTCATATCCAACGGTTGGTTGGATGAGGGTTTTATTTCTTTAGAATTTAAAACACTTATTATATATGGATTTAATTACTCCTGAGTACGGATTATTTGTTTGGCAAGTTGTTGTCATGATTGTCCTTATCTTTTTATTAACTAAGTTTGCTTGGAAGCCTGTAATGAAGGCTGTCGGTGAACGAGAAGCTTCAATTAACGATGCTTTGGCTTCTGCTGAAAAAGCGAAAGAGGAAATGGCCAATCTGAAAGCAGATAATGAGAAATTACTTCAGCAAGCAAGAGCCGAAAGAGATGAAATGTTGAAAGAGGCTCAAGACATGAAAAAATCTATTATTTCTGAAGCTACAGAGGATGCCAATGAAAAGTCTGAGAGAATTCTTAGAAAGGCTCAAATCACCATTCAAAGTGAGAAAAAGCAAGCTCTATTAGAGATCAAATCTCAGGTTGCAGAATTGTCTGTTCAAATTGCAGAAACAGTTGTGAAAAAGCAATTGGATGATAAGAAAGAGCAAATGATTTTGGTCAATAAAATGCTAGACGACGTTAAACTTAACTAACAATATCCTATGGGAAGTAGAGCGGCAGGAAGAAGATATGCCAAGGCCATTATAGAATTAGCACAAGAAGACAACTTAGAAGATAAAGTTCTTAATGACTTTATACTTATACAGGCTACAATAGAGGATAATAAAAACTTGAAGTTGATGTTATCTAGTCCACTTATCGAAGTAATTAAAAAGCAATCTGTTCTCTTGGAAGTATTCAAATCGGTACAGCCTTTAGTTCAAAAGCTCATAAAAGCCCTTGCGACCAACAATCGCATCGCAATTTTAGCAGAGATATCTGAAGAGTATATTTCGCTTTACAACACGCAGCACCATATTCAATATGCGTCTGTCATTACAGCTGCTAAAATGACTAAAGAAATCGAAGAAAAAGTTCAAAATAAAATTAAAGAAATAACTGGATATACTGCAAGTCTAACTAACCAAGTAGATGAATCTATACTTGGAGGATTTATACTCAGATTGAAAGATCTTCAATTTGATGCAAGTGTATCGACTAGTCTTAATCGATTCAAAAGACAATTATTATAATATTAAACGGTATGGATTTACCATTTAACACACAATAAATTATGGCTGAAGTAAACTCTGCTGAAGTTTCGGCAATCTTAAAAAAACAAATTTCTGGGTTCGAATCTGAATCATCTCTGGATGAAGTAGGAACAGTTCTTCGTGTTGGAGATGGTATCGCCAATGTGTACGGGTTAACCAACGCACAGTTAGGTGAGCTTGTTGAATTTGAGGGAGGACTTAACGGTATGGTATTAAACTTAGAGGAAGACACTGTTGGTGTTGTTCTTTTAGGGAAGTCTAATACTATTAATGAAGGAGACTCTGTTAAGCGAACTAAGAAAACGTCTTCTATCCAAGTTGGTGAAGGCATTGTAGGTCGTGTTGTTAACACCTTAGGTGAAACTATCGATGGTAAAGGAGAGATTGAAGGAGAAACTTTTTTGATGCCTATCGAAAGAAAAGCGCCAGGAGTAATTTATAGACAGCCTGTCACCGAGCCAATGCAAACGGGGATCAAATCTATAGATGCTATGGTTCCTGTAGGTCGTGGACAAAGAGAATTGGTGATTGGAGATAGGCAGACTGGTAAAACATCTGTATGTATCGATACCATTCTTAATCAAAAGGAATTTTACGATAAAGGAGAGCCCGTATATTGTATCTATGTAGCGATTGGGCAGAAAGCATCTACAGTGGCTGGTATTGCAAATCTTCTGGAAGAAAAAGGAGCATTAGCCTATACTACTATTGTTGCTGCAAACGCTTCAGATCCTGCTGCTATGCAGGTATACGCCCCACTTGCTGGAGCTGCAATTGGTGAGTATTTTAGAGATACGGGTCGTCCGGCTTTAATTATATATGATGATTTATCTAAGCAAGCTGTTGCTTATCGTGAAGTGTCATTACTATTGAGAAGACCTCCAGGCCGTGAAGCTTATCCTGGTGATGTTTTCTATCTTCACTCTAGATTATTGGAGCGTGCTGCAAAAATCATTAATGATGATGATATTGCAAAACAAATGAACGATTTACCAGAAGCTTTAATAGGTAAAGTAAAAGGTGGCGGTTCATTAACTGCACTTCCTATTATTGAGACCCAAGCAGGTGATGTTTCTGCCTATATTCCTACCAATGTAATTTCTATTACAGATGGTCAGATTTTCTTAACGTCAGATTTATTTAACTCAGGAGTAAGACCTGCTATTGATGTAGGAATCTCTGTTTCTCGTGTGGGGGGATCTGCTCAAATTAAATCTATGAAAAAAGTGGCTGGTACTTTAAAACTAGACCAAGCTCAATATAGAGAATTAGAAGCTTTTGCTAAGTTTGGATCAGACTTAGATGCCTCCACTCAAAACACGATTGAAAAGGGAAAACGCAATGTTGAAATTCTTAAGCAATCAGAGGCAAGTCCTTTTGCTGTTGAAGATCAAATTGCTATTGTTTTCGCCGGAACTAAAAATTTGATGAGAGATGTTCCCGTCAACAAAATCAAAGAATTCGAAAAAGATTATCTGTCTTTCCTAAACGCCAAATACCGTGATGTCTTAGATCAATTGAAAGCGGGTAAATTAACAGATGAAATTACAGATGCGCTTAAAAGTGCTGCGAAAGAAATTTCCTCAAAATATAAAGCATAAAGTTTAATTTATGGCTAATTTAAAGGTTTTAAGAAGTAGGATAACTTCGGTGTCTTCAACGATGCAAATTACAAGTGCCATGAAAATGGTCTCTGCTGCTAAGTTGAGCCGTGCACAAAATGCAATTGAGAACATGCGCCCTTATGCGGAGAAGCTCAATGAGCTTTTGCAAAGCTTAAGCGCATCCTTAGATGGCGACACAAATAGCCCTTATTCCAATCAAAGAGAAGTCAATAATGTATTGATTATTGCTATTTCATCGAATAGAGGTTTGGCAGGAGCATTTAATACAAATATCATTAAGCGCGTGAGAAGTCTGTCCTCTGAAAAGTATTCAGGTAAGTCGATCAATATTCTTCCTATCGGTAAAAAAGCGGGAGATATTTTGCGCAAATCATTCGATATGGAGAAATCTTACAACACTGTGTATGATGACTTGTCCTATGATGCTGTAGCAGAAATTGCTGAATACCTAATGGATTTATTTAAAACTCATAAGTTTGATAAAATAGAATTGGTGTACAACAGCTTCAAAAATGCAGCTACTCAAATTATTACGACAGAACAATTTTTACCTATAAAGCCTGCAAGCGAGATAGTTGGAGAAACTAAGTCTAAAGAGTATATATTCGAGCCTAACAAGTCTGAAATTGTAGAAGATCTAATTCCTAAATCTTTAAAGATTCAATTGCTTAAAGCTATTAGAGATTCTGTAGCTTCAGAACATGGAGCTAGAATGACCGCGATGCATAAAGCTACCGATAATGCTACAGAGTTGAGAAATGATCTTAAGTTGTCCTATAACAAAGCTAGGCAAGCTTCTATTACTAATGAGATTTTAGAAATTGTAGCTGGAGCTGAAGCGCTTTCAGATAGCTAATATTTTTAAAAATGAATACAACAAAACCTCTGTAAAGGGGTTTTGTTGTATATAAAAGTCTAAGAAGTGCTTTACTTCGTGTTAGCCTAACAATAAAATGTATTTTTGACGTTTTACTTTTAAATTTTGATATTGAGAACACCTTCTTCTTACTTTGTTTTAATAATCCTTTTTTTTTCAGTGTTGATTTCTTGTAATGAAGATGTCGAAAAGATATCTAAAAAAAAACCTATTGAATTGGAGGTTAAGAAAAAACCTGAGTCAAAAGTATACGGATTCAAATTAAGTGATTTTGAAGTAATTTCAGACACCATAAAACGCGGTGAAACTTTTGGGTTCATCATGGACAGGCACGGAGTCACTCCAAGTCAAGTTTTTCAAATTACAGAAACTATTTCTGATTCTATAATGGATTTTAGGCGTATCAATTACGGTAAGCCGTATACGCTTTTAAAAAGTAAAGATTCCACAAGGCGGGTCGAGCATTTTATATATCAAAAGTCTGTTATAGATTATGCAGTTGTCAGCCTAGACAGTATACACGGTCTTGCAAAGTCCAAACCAGTTACGATTAAACAGAAGATGACCTCTGGAGTCATTTCTTCGTCGCTTTCAGCAGCTATAGATCAAGCGGGTTTAGATTATTTATTGACCAATAGATTTGCTGATATCTACCAGTGGAGTGTAGATTTTTTTAAACTTCAAAAAGGTGATCAATTTAAACTTATCTACAAAGAAAAATATATAGACGATACTATCTATGCTGGACTCGAGACCATAGATGCCGCAGTCTTAAAGCATAAAGGGAGAGAGTTTTATTCTTTTAATTTTGAAATTGATAGCTTAACAGGACGTACAGACTTCTTTGATGAGGAGGCAGGTACGTTGAGAAGTTTCTTTTTAAAAGCTCCTCTCAAATTTAGCCGTATATCTTCAAGATATACAGGACGTCGTTTCCATCCGGTACAAAGACGTTGGAAAGCTCACAAAGGGACAGATTATGCAGCAGGAACAGGAACTCCAATCTGGTCTACAGCAGATGGTGTAATTACCAAAGCGAGCTATACCAGTGGCAATGGAAATTACGTTAAGGTAAGACACACCAATAAATACTCTACGCAATACCTTCACATGTCTAGAAGAGCAGTAAAAGTTGGACAATATGTTAAGCAGGGTGAAATTATTGGATATGTTGGACAAACTGGACTAGCAACAGGACCTCATGTTTGCTACAGGTTTTGGGTAAATGGAAAACAAGTAGATCCCTATAAACAGGACCTACCAGATGCAGAACCCATGGAGGAATCTCTAAAATCCTCCTATTTTGAATTCATCAAACCCTTGAAAATAAAAATTGATGAGGTTGTTTACAAAAATATTTTATAAACAGAGGTCACAAATCTTGCTCTATTTTGTTAAAATCAAGAATTCATTTTTTTAAATAAACTGATCAATTTTGAAATTTAGCATTAATTTTGGGCACAATCTTAAATCGAAATTTAATTTTTTTAACAGTCTTTCTTAACATTGGCTTAATATTAAAACTTTAAATCTTGGTTTACTTTGCACAAAATTATAAACAAAAAAAACGTTTTCAAATGAAAAAATTGCTACTTGGCTTATTCTTGTTAATGGGAATGGGTATTTATGCACAAGGGGTAACTACTTCCTCTATTAATGGTAAGATCACAGACAATATTGATCAACCTCTTCCGGGGGCAAATATTATTGCTGTGCATACACCTACTGGAACACGGTATGGTGTTGTGACAGATTTTGACGGTTTCTACAGAATCCCTAACATGCGTGTTGGCGGACCTTACACTTTAGAAATCAGCTACGTTGGTTTTAATGACATTACTTTGAGTAATTTCTTTTTACAATTAGGCGATTCAGAAAGAATTAGCAAACAAATGTCGGAGTCAGACAATGCCTTGGATGAGGTGGTTATCTCGGCGTCTAGAAATGGTATTTTTGATTCTGGACAAACGGGGTCTAATACAAACATCTCTCAAAGACAGATTTTGAATCTTCCATCTGCAACTCGATCCTTAGGAGACTTTATTAGGGCAACTCCAGAAGCACAAGTTGGAGAAAATGGAAGTATTTCTTTGGGTGGTCAAAACAACAGATACAATGCCATTTATATCGATGGAGCTGTAAACAACGATGCTTTTGGACTTGCAGGTTCAGGAACCAATGGAGGACAAACTGGGGTAAGTCCAATCTCTATTGATGCGATTGAATCTTTTCAGGTTAATCTTTCTCCATTTGACGTGAGGCAATCCGGTTTTGCCGGTGGATCAATAAGCGCTATTACGCGTTCAGGATCTAATAACACAGAAGGATCGGCATATTACTACTTAAGAAACCAAGATTTAGCAGGGAAAACACCTACTGCTATAAATGAAGATGATAGAGAGAGATTAACGGACTTTTCTGCAAAGCTTTTTGGAGCTAGAGTAGGTGGAGCACTTGTTAAAGATAAACTATTCTACTTCATTAACTACGAAAGACAGGATGAGGAAACACCACAGCCTTTTGAATTTGACCGTTATCAGGGGGATACTCAAAACAGACAAGCTTTTACAAACTTAAGACAAGGTCTTATCAATACTTATGGGTACGATCCAGGCGTGTTTGATAACAATACAAGTAGTTTGGTGAGTGATAAGTTAATCGCTCGTATTGACTGGAACGTAAATGATAAAAACAGCATTACACTTAAGAACAGTTATGTAAATGCTGAAAATACTAGCCCAAGTCAAAGTAGTGACAGAGGTATCAACTATACCAATGCAGGTGTATTTTTTCCTTCAAGAACTAACTCAACAACCTTAGAGTGGAGTACAACCAATGGTTCTAATATGTCTAATAACTTGATCGTCGCCTATACAGACGTATTAGATGATAGAAATCCAACTGGAAATCCATTCCCTTCTGTAAGAATATTCGACGGTCCAGGAAGCATAAGTTTTGGTTCAGAGGCCTTCTCTACAGCTAACTTGCTAGAGCAAAAAACATTAAACATAACCAATAATTTTGAAGTTTATAGTGGACGTCATAAATTAACGTTTGGAGTTAACTTTGAATATTTTGATTCCAAAAACGTATTTTTTAGACAAAATTATGGTCAGTATGCGTTTAATTCGTTGGATGAATTTTCAACGTACTTAGACGATATCGACGGAAACGAAGCACCTGCTAGGTTTTTTGATAGAGGCTATTCCCTTCTAGGAGGTACTGGTGATGACTCTTTAGGAGCCGCAGAATTTTCGTATTCTCAGTTAGGGTTTTATGTTCAGGATGACATAGATTTATCAGATGATTTTAAAGTTAGTTTAGGTCTTCGTGTGGATGTTCCCTATTTTGATGATGGTTTAGTAAACGACGATTTCAACACAAGAACTGTAGAGCTTCTTGAAGCTAATGGTAAAGATTTACAAGGAGCAAGAGTCGGTAAGGCCATAAAAAGTCAAATCCACTTTTCTCCAAGAATTGGATTTTCTTGGGATGTAGGTGGAAATAAATCAACTCAAGTAAGAGGTGGATTAGGGGTATTTACTTCTAGAATTCCTTTGGCATGGCCAGGAGGAGCTTACAACAATAACGGTTTAACTGCTGGATTTGTTGATGAAAGAGCAATAGAAGGAGACATACTTTTTAATGGAGACCCGTTCAATCAGCCTGTACAGCCAGGAGCTGAGCCAGGAACAGGATCAAGAGGTGGACAAATCGATATCTTTTCGCCTGACTTTAAACTTCCACAGGTCGCTAAATATAATATTGCAATAGATCAAAAACTACCAGTATGGGGTTTAATTGCTTCAGGTGAGTTTCTTTACAATGATGTATTGAACGCAATATTTTATGAGAATTTAAACATTAAAGGCCCTGTAGGAAATCTTAGCGGAGCAGATAACAGACCTTTCTATAATAGACGTGACTTGATAGATGATGCGTATTCTAATATTATTTTAGGTACAAATACAAACGAAGGATACTCTTATAACGCTACGTTTAAACTAACAAAGCCTTTTGAAAATGGTTTTGCAGGTCAACTAGCCTATACTTATGGTGAGTCTTATAATGTTTTTGAAGGTACCTCTTCTCAAAATTCATCACAGTGGAGAAATTTAGAAACGGTAAATGGTAAAAATGCAAATCCAGGTATTCAACGTTCTAACTTTGCCTTAGGATCTAGAATTACAGCTAATATGAGCTATGAGTACAATTGGAATGACAATGTAAAAAGTACCGTTTCGTTATTTTATGCTGGTGAAGAAGGGTCTCCATTTACTTATGTCTATAATAACAGACCAACAAACCTTCTTAATGATGATTCAAGAGACAACGCTTTAATCTATATTCCTAGAGATGCTTCCGAGATTACTTTTAAACCGATATTTCTTGATGATGGTGAAACTCTTGCACCAAGGGGTAGTGCAATAAATCAGTGGGAAGATTTTAACGATTATATTAACTCAAGCAGTTACTTAAGCGAAAGAAGAGGAGAATATGCAGCGCGTAATGGAGAAAGAGGGCCATGGAGTCATATCGTAGACCTTAAATTCTTACAAGACTTTAGTGTGGACTTAAACGATAAGAAACATACGTTCCAACTCTCTTTTGATATTTTCAACTTTACAAATTTAATCAACAAGGATTGGGGTCGTAGACCATTTATATCTAGTGGTATTGGAATATTAAATGTAGAAGAGGGTGGTCCAGATCCTGCGTTTAGTTTTAATGCTGATCAATTTGAAACTGAAGCAGATATTGAAAATTTTGACGATTCAGGAATTCTATCTTCAAGATGGCAAATGCAAGTTGGTGTGAGGTATATCTTCAACTAGACAACTTAAGAATTTATATTTTTTAAAGCGGCTATCTCATCTTATTGAGATAGCCGCTTTTGTATTTAATTTGGTCTTACAATTATTTTGTGTTGTGATAAGAGGCTGATTTTTTCACAATTAATTCAAATTTGTTGGTGCTTACATTTGGTTTTTTCTCGTAATTTTATCCAAGTCTATGATTAACAAACGCCTTCTTATTAAAAATCTACTCGCCCATAACGGAGAAAATAGCTTTTATGATAATAAGCTACTTATAAATATAGGGAGCAAAGAAGGAAAAGCTAAATTTTTAAAACATGTGTGTTCCCTCTCCAATACCAATCCAATAAGCAATAGTTACATCGTTATTGGGATTGAAGATGAAAGCAATAAAATTATCGGGGTTGATTTTTTTGATGACAGTAAGATTCAAAATTTAGTGAATGCCTATTTAGAATACCCACCAATCGTATCTTACGAAAACATCCAATTTCCGCATTTACCAGACGACAAGGTAGTGGGGCTTGTAAGCATACGTCCCAAAAGAGATCAAAGCATCTGCGCCTTGCGTAAAAATATATGGAAGTATTGGGGAGGAACTGTTTTTATGAGAGAAGGAAGTATTAGCAAGCCCAAAGTATTTGATATTGAAATAAAAGACATCAATTCTGAAATTGTTGCTGCTATCGAACAAAACTCTCAAAATAATATTGAATTAACTTTAGACAGTTTTCACGATTTCCTATTGAACAGTAAAGACTTTAATCCCAGATATAAAGTCTTTAAAGAATACTTTGTTTTATGCTGGTCGGGAAAGCCAAAAACCGTTGGTGATAAAACCTTTTATTCCAGAGTTAATATTCAGTTGATCAATGAGCAAGTCAAGTTGTTTTATTCTGATTTGGATGAAGTTGAAATTCAATTCGATGAAGACAAGTTCCAAATTATCGAATACGTACATTTGGGTCTCCAAAATCGATTCAATTATTACCCTTTAGAAAAAGTTATGATTCATTTCAGAGATAATATGCATTACGACATCGAGTCTAAACTCATGTTTGAGCCTCCTAAATTTGAACAAAAAACACTAAGGCATTATCTCAACCATAACGACAGCCTCTTAAAAAAGCTTAAAGATAAGATCGCCCTAAATTCAGTAGAAATAAGAGAGCTTGTTAATCTGTCTACGATTTATCTCATCGCTTATCTCAATGGTTTCGATTCTTCTTTAGAAAAGCTGGAGGAGGCTAAGCCTCTATTAAAGGGAGTACACCCCAAAGCCTTCCAACGGCTAAAAGACAACTTAAGAATTTTACGAAAAATAAAATACAATTAGAATGAGTAGGACACTGGTAATTGGAGACATACACGGAGGTTTTAAGGCTTTAATCCAAGTTTTAGATCGTGCCAAAGCGACGAGACAAGATCGATTAATTTTCCTTGGCGATTACGTCGACGGATGGAGTGAGACTCCGCAGCTTCTTTCATACCTCATCAAATTGAAAGAAGAGCGAAATTGTGTATTCATAAGAGGGAACCATGATGATCTTGTTCTCGGCTGGTTTAAAACTGGTAAGTCCAATCCCAAGTGGTTACAACATGGTGGAGCCAGCACTATAAAAGGCTATGAAACCGTAGATCCAACCTTAAAAAACCTCCACCACCGATTTTTAGAAAATCTCACCAATTACCATATCGATAGTCAAAACCGACTCTTTTTACATGCGGGTTTTGCCAACATGCACGGCCCAGCTTCAGAATTTCATACCAACACAGTGTATTGGGACAGAACGCTGTGGGAGATGGTTTTAGCTATGGATACGTCTTTAACGCCTAGTGATCACACTTATCCAGATCGCTTAAAGTTATTTAATGAAATCTATATAGGCCACACCCCCACAACGCGCATAGGAAAAACCGAGCCCGTGAATAGGGCTAATGTTTGGAACATCGATACCGGAGCTGCTTTTAAAGGTCCTATAAGTTTGGTGGATATCGATTCTAAGCAAGTGTGGCAAAGTGATCCTGTGTATGAATTATATCCCCAAGAAATCGGTCGAAATTAAGGGTTTAAAACAGCTTTGATCTTATCTTTAATTTTTTCAGAAGAAATACCTGTAAGATCGTAAAGTTGTTTGGTATCCCCTTGTTCAATAAATTCATCTGGAACACCAAGCTTATGAATACACCCTTTATAAGAGGAAGTCTGAGCATAGTCTAAGACTGCGTCTCCAAACCCTCCTTTTATACACCCGTCTTCAATAGTGATGATGTTTTCGAATTGGTTAAAAACAGATTGGAGAAGCTTTTCGTCCAGTGGTTTTAAAAACCTTAGGTCGTAATGCGCTATACTCAAGGAGTTATCGATGGTATTTAAGGCGTCTTCAACTTCACTTGAAATACTTCCAAGGCTTAACACAGCGAGGTCTTTTCCATCTCTAAGTTTTAGGCCTTTACCTATTTCCATAGCCTTAAAGTCTAGCTTCCACTCTTTAACCGTTCCTCTACCTCTAGGATATCGAATAGCAATAGGATGTCCTAAACCTTTAGAAGCTGTATAAAGCATTTGACGCAGGTCAATAGCGTTGCTTGGAGCAGCAACAATCATATTGGGAATACAGCGTAAAAAAGCCAAATCGTACACACCATGATGAGTTGCGCCATCGTTGCCTACTAAACCCGCTCTATCTATGCAAAAGATAACGGGTAAATTCTGAAGAGCTACATCATGAATTACTTGATCGTAGGCCCGTTGCAAAAATGTAGAATAGATCGTGCAAAACACTTTATGGCCCTGTGTTGCCATACCTGCTGAAAGGGTTACTGCATGTTGTTCTGCTATACCCACATCAAAAGCCCTGTCTGGAAATTCCTCCATCATGAACTTCAGGGAGCTTCCCGTAGGCATAGCTGGAGTAATTCCTACAATAGAGTCGTCTTTTCTGGCAAGCTCCAATAAAGTGAGTCCAAAAACATCTTGGAATTTTGGAGGTAAGCCCTGATCATTCTTAGGCAATACTTCACCGGTTGTTTTGTCAAATTTCCCTGGAGCGTGATAAAGCACTTGGTCGTTTTCAGCTTGCTTCAAGCCTTTACCTTTTTTGGTAATAATATGAAGAAGCTTAGGCCCTTTTATGCTTTTAAGACGGTCAAAAGCTTTGAGAAGCTCAGGTAGATTGTGCCCATCTATGGGCCCTTCGTAGCTGAAATTAAGCGCTTCTATAATATTCTCTTGTGGTGGTTTTTTACCGATTTTTGCTTTGGTCAAATAGGTTTTGAGTGCTCCAACACTAGGATCAATTCCTATGGCATTGTCGTTTAGAATTACAAGTAAGTTGGCATTGGTTACCCCAGCATGATTAAGGCCTTCAAAAGCCATCCCAGAAGCTATGGAAGCGTCTCCTATCACAGCGATGTGCTGCTTATTAAAATCTCCTTTTAGTTGTGAAGAAATGGCCATCCCCAAAGCTGCAGAAATAGAAGTAGAGCTATGGCCTACCCCAAACGTGTCGTATGGACTTTCGTCGCGTTTAGGAAATCCGCTAATGCCATTTAGTTTTCGATTGGTGCCAAACACCTCTCGGCGGCCGGTTAATATTTTATGGCCATAGGCTTGGTGTCCTACATCCCAGACCAACAAATCCTCTGGTGTATTAAAGCAATAGTGTAAGGCGATGGTGAGTTCAATAACTCCAAGACTGGCGCCCAAGTGACCTTCTTTGGTAGAAACGATATCGATGATAAATTCTCGAAGTTCTCTAGCCAATTGCTCAAGTTGGTTGGGATCCAACTGTCTTAAGTCTTTAGGTGAATTGATGTTAGAAAGTAATTCTAAATGCATATTGCAAAGTTACCAATAAGAAATTGTATTTTCGATACGTATGAATTTTTGATTATAAAGATTTGAAGTCATTAAGCTCGACTATACATGTTTCAACATCGAGCGGAGTCGAGATTTAATTTTGAAAACAAAAAGGGTCTCATTTCAATCATAAAATATACTGTAAAGTCATAAAAACACCCCTTTTATCCTATGCTAATTCCTTTTGATGACCATTATTTTATGAAAAAAGCTTTGCAAGAAGCCCAACTGGCTTTTGATAAAGGCGAAATCCCTGTGGGAGCAGTGGTGACGCACAATAACCAGATGATTGCTAAAAGTCATAATCTCACAGAGCAACTTACCGATGTGACTGCCCACGCCGAGATGCAGGCCATAACCGCTGCTGCCAATCACATTGGAGGCAAGTATTTGAGAGGCTGTACCCTGTATGTCACTCTGGAGCCCTGCCAAATGTGTGCTGGCGCTTTGTATTGGAGTCAGTTATCAAGATTGGTGTTTGCTGCTCCCGACGAGGGGCGAGGTTACCGAACTCTGGGAACACAGCTGCATCCTAAAACCAAAGTCGATCATGGTATTTTAGAAAAAGAAGCCTCCAAACTTTTAAAAAACTTCTTTATTCAAAAACGAAATTTGAATTGAAGTGTTTTATATATCTGTTTAGTTAAGAGTCACTGCACTTCTAATTATTATTGGCCTGTCGAATAATCCCCTTCGAAAAGACCTCGATAAGTTTATAAACAAACTTATCGAGGTATAACACAATATATTTTTGTCTTACTTTATAAAACTTCTGTAGATCTATTTTTGTATTTACAATGTCAACTTTACCTAGTTCAGTATCTCCTTTGTTGTCTTCTTGACGGACTATTGAGTCATATGTATATTTATGTCATCTGCTATATTTATATATGATGTGTTTTGCCTAAAATATAATCAACTTTTTATCCCTCAATAGCCCCTTTTCGTATTAACCTGCCTTTGCCAGAAGGCAGAGTCTGCTTCAGGGTCTTAGCGAGGGTGTTCTAAAGCGATTTGATTCACCTAAGGTTTAGATGCTAAAACAAGTTCAGCATGACAAACTTGTCTGGAGAAGATGCTGAAAAACCTTAACCAAGCCTCTACTGAGTCTATCGAAGAATCGAAGTGCTCAGTTCAACACAATCTTCTCAAATACATAAACCCCTGTTCATAAAAAACAGGGGTTTATAATTAATAAGATTACAATTAAAACTATAATTCAGTATAGCCCATATTATAAAAGGTAAAGGCAAAAATATCTGCGTATTCTTGGATAATTTTTGAAGTTGGCTTACCCGCTCCGTGTCCAGCATCGGTTTCAATTCGAATTAAAGTAGGGGCGCCACCAGCTTGCTTACTTTGTAATTCAGCAGCAAACTTAAAACTGTGCGCTGGTACTACTCTATCATCATGATCTCCCGTAGTCACCAGAGTAGCTGGATATTCTGTACCGCCTTTAACGCTGTGTAATGGGGAATAGCCTTTTAGGTATTCGAACATTTCTGAACTGTCTTGAGACGTTCCATAATCATAAGCCCATCCAGCACCTGAGGTAAAAGTATGGTAACGTAACATATCCAGAACGCCTACCGCTGGTAAAGCCACTTGCATCAAGTCGGGCCGTTGAGTCATTGTAGCTCCTACCAGAAGACCTCCGTTAGATCCTCCACGAATCGCCAATTTATTTGATGACGTATAGTTTTCAGCAATAAGATATTCTGCAGCTGCAATAAAATCATCAAAGACATTTTGCTTTTTCATTTTAATTCCCGCATTGTGCCATTCCTTTCCGTATTCACCTCCACCTCGTAGATTAGCCACAGCGTAAATACCTCCATTCTCCAACCATACCGTATTTGCAGTACTAAAAGACGGCGTTAATGAAATATTGAATCCTCCATATCCGTAAAGCATAGTTGGGTGAGTTCCATCCAATTCAATCCCCTTTTTATGAGTGATGATCATCGGGATTTTAGTTCCGTCCTTGGACGGGTAAAATACTTGCTTACTTTCGTAAGCCTCCGTGTCAAAATCAATATCTGGTTTTTGATACACCACGTAAGTTCCATTTTCAGGAGCAAACTTGTAAATGGTCCCCGGAGTAGTATAGTTTGTAAAAGAAAAGTAGATGTCCTTCGCTTCTTTTTTACTACCAAAACCTCCAACAGAACCTACACCTGGTAATTCGATGTCTCTCACTAATTCACCTTTGTAGTTGTATTGCTTCACCTGAGAAACCGCATCTACCATATATTCTGCAAAGAAATATCCAGAACCTGTAGAAGGAGACAAAACATGTTCCGTTTCGGGAATAAAATCCTCCCAGTTTTCAGGCTGAGGTGCACTCGCATCCGCAGTCACCATCTTTTTATTTGGCGCGTCTTTATCTGTCACCATAAACAATTTGCTACCTTTATTTTCAATCACATAAACATCGCTGTCATAATTATCGACAACATCAATAAAATCTGAATCTGGATTGGTCAAGTCTTTAATCATCAACTTATTTCCCGAAGTAGATATGGATGCAGAAATCACCAAATACCTATCATCCTCTGTTACATTTCCAGAAACATACCTATGCTTTTCTGCTTCAGTTGCTCCAAAAATAACTTCATCTCCACTCTGAGGGGTTCCCATGGTATGGAAATACAATTTATGCTGATCTGTTTTAGCAGAGAGCTCGCTCCCTTCTGGCTTATCGTAACTAGAATAGTAAAAGCCCTCATTTCCTTTCCAAGACACCCCACTAAACTTAACGTCCACTAGCGTATCTTCTTTTCTATCCATAGTTTCAGTATTGAGGACGATTATTTTTCTCCAATCGCTACCGCCTTCAGAAATAGAATAGGCGAGGGTCTTACCGTCTTCAGTAAAACTCATTCCAGCGAGTGAAGTCGTTCCATCGTCGCTAAAGGTATTCGGATCTAAAAACACCTCTGCATTTTCTATGGAGTCCTCATTTTTATAGCGGTAAAAGACATATTGGTTTTGTAAACCATCGTTTTTGGAAAAGTAAGTATACATTCCACGCTCAAAAGGAGCCCCTATTTTTTCATAATTCCACACTTTGGACAAACGCTCTTTCAGCTTGTCTCTGTAGGGAATGCTATCCAAATATCCGAAGGTGACTTTATTTTGGGCTTTTACCCAGTCTTCAGTTTCTGCATTACGGTCATCTTCCAACCAACGGTAAGGATCTTTCACTTCAGTATCAAAATACGTATCTACTGTATCGACCTGTTTTGTTTCTGGGTATGTCAAATTTGCTTGATTTTTTTCACCTTTATCGCAAGATCCTAAAAGGCATAAAGCTGCAAAAGGCAATACTATTTGTTTCATAGAAAAATGATTTTGTGGTAAATATAATCAATCAAAATCATATGCTTTTCAACTCTTTTATTTACTCTGAATTTAATGCAACCAGCTTTGATGTTTTTTAATTTCTAAACTTAAAAGCTGGAGTAAAACACAAGGGCTTTTCCAAAAAAAAAGAAAAGCCCTTGTGGTCATTATCGTCTTAAATCTTATACTTTAAAACGCTTTTCTAAAAGGTATTCGGCGATTTGTATCGCATTGGTCGCCGCTCCTTTTCTAAGGTTATCTGAAACGATCCAAAGATTTAAAGCATTATCGCGCGTGAAATCTCTTCGTATCCTCCCAATAAAAACATCGTTTTTGCCTTCCGCATAGATAGGCATTGGATACGTATTCACTTGCGGGTTGTCTTGGAGAGTGATTCCATCGGTTTCGCTTAAGAGCTTTCTGATATTGCCAATTTCAAAAGCCTTTTTAAATTCGATGTTAACCGATTCTGAATGACCTCCAACCACAGGGATTCTAACTGCTGTAGCAGCTACCTTGATGCTATCATCTGACAGGATTTTTTTGGTTTCGTTAGTCAGCTTCATTTCTTCTTTGGTGTAGTCGTTGTCTAAAAAAACGTCACAATGTGGAATTGCATTTTTGTGAATAGGATAAGGATAGGCCATCTCACCAGCCTTACCTGCGTATTCATTCTCCAATTGTTGCACTGCTTTTACCCCAGTACCAGTAATAGATTGGTAAGTAGAAATAATGACACGATCTATTTGATAGGCTTTATGTAACGGCTGTAAAGCCATCACCAACTGGATTGTAGAACAGTTGGGGTTGGCTATAATTAAGTCTTCTGCTGTAATTTCTGAAGCGTTTATTTCTGGGACTACTAGCTTTTTTGTGGGATCCATTCGCCAAGCGGAAGAATTATCAATAACGGTTGTACCCACTTCTGCAAATTTTGGAGCCCACTCTTGTGAGGTTTCACCACCAGCAGAAAATAAAGCAATCTCTGGTTTTCGTTTCACTGCGTCTTCAAGGCTTACAAGGGTGTAAGTTTTTTCCTTGTACATGATTTTTTTTCCAACTGACTTTTCTGAAGCCACAGGAATTAATTCAGTTAAAGGAAAATTACGCTCTGCTAAAATTTGGAGCATCACTTGACCTACCATACCGGTAGCGCCGACAACAGCTACTTTCATTTGTTTGTGTTTAAATGATTTATAAAGCAGCAAAAGTATACTTTTGAAAGAAGGGATCTCCTTGTTTTGGAAATTATTAGCAGCAATTCAAAGTTCTATAAGCTAAAGAATTAGCTATTTCAAATGGACTTGAGTACTTTTGTAAAAAATTTAGCATTGAATTACTTATCAGTTGAAGAAATTTCTAAGTCATACGGCTTCCTTGTATTGTTTGAAAACTTGTCTTTTGGGATTAGCCAAGGCCAAAAAATTGCGCTTATTGCCAAAAATGGAACGGGTAAAACAACTTTATTAGATATTGTTTCTGGAATAGGAGTTCCAGATAGTGGACAGGTGGTCTATAGAAAAGGTGTTAAAGTCGGAGTTCTTCCCCAAGAACCCAATCTCAACCCAAAGTTGACCGTTGAGGAAACTATCCTGACTTCAGACAATGAGGTTTTGAGGATCATTAGTGCTTATGAAAAGGCTTTACAAAATCCTGAAGATGCAGATGCTTATCAAAGCGCTTTCGACCAAATGGAAGCCAAGCAAGCTTGGGATTTTGAAACGACTTACCGACAAATCCTTACTAAGCTTAAGTTAGACGACCTCTCTAAGAAAGTGGGCGAGCTCTCTGGAGGTCAAAAAAAGCGTTTGGCCTTAGCCAACTTACTACTGGATAAACCAGATTTGCTTATTCTCGATGAGCCAACCAATCACTTGGATTTGGAAATGATAGAATGGCTCGAGGAATTTCTAAAGACGGAAAACCTTACTCTATTTATGGTCACGCACGATAGGTATTTTCTAGACCGTGTTTGTAATTATATTTTGGAACTAGAGGACAAAACACTGTATAGCTACAAAGGTAACTACAGTTATTATATAGAAAAACGCGCTGAACGTATTGAAGTGGAACAAACCACAACAGCAAAGGCAAAACAGCTCTATAAAAAAGAGTTGGACTGGATGAGAAGACAGCCCAAGGCTAGAACAACCAAGTCCAAATCCAGAATCGAAAGCTTTGGAGAAATCAAAGAACGGGCTGGCAAACGCAGAAATGACCACAAGGTAGAGTTGGAGATTAACATGGAACGTTTGGGATCTAAGGTTCTAGAAATGCATCACGTCTCTAAAGGTTTTGAAGATAATTTTCTTTTTGAAGATTTTGATTACATCTTCAAAAAAAATGAGCGTATAGGCATTATTGGTAGAAACGGTACAGGTAAATCCACATTTTTGAATATCTTGACAGGTCAGTTAGATCCAGATCAAGGTAAAGTTATCCATGGAGAGACTTTAAAAATCGGTTATTATACTCAAGATGGTATTAAGGCTAAAGAAGGTCAAAAAGTAATAGAAGTGATACGAGATTACGGCGACTTTATCCCTCTTAATAAGGGGCGACAAATTTCTGCTCAGCAACTCTTGGAGAAGTTTTTATTTGATCGTAAAAAGCAATATGATTTTGTTGAGAAGCTAAGTGGGGGAGAGAAAAAACGTTTATACTTATGTACGGTATTGATTCAAAATCCTAATTTTTTGATTTTGGACGAACCTACCAACGACCTAGACATTGTGACCTTAAATGTTCTCGAAAACTTTCTTTTAGACTTTCCTGGATGCTTAATTGTGGTGAGTCACGACAGGTATTTTATGGATAAAATAGTAGATCATTTATTTGTGTTTGGTGAAGGCAAGGTAACTGACTTCCCAGGAAATTATTCTGACTATAGAGATATAAAAGCTTTGGAGCTTGAAGCTAAATATGAGGAAAGCAGCCAAAGTTCTTCGGAATCTTCAACTAAATCAAAATCTGTTCCAGACCAAAAAAGCAACCTCAGCTTTAATGAGCAAAAGCTTTATAAAAAACTGGAAAAGGGAATTCATTCTTTAGAGAATAGAAAAGAAAAGCTCGAAGCTGAATTTCTTAGAGAGTTGAACGCTAAGGAGGTTAAAGATAAAACCATCGAACTGCAGGATATCCAAAAAGAGCTGGAATCAAAAACAGAACAGTGGTTTGAATTATCTATGAAAATTGAGGGATAGAAAAGTCTTTTAATTAATCTTATTTTGAACTTAATTTTGGTAATCTATAAGAATTGAATACGATATAGGGAAAGTTGTAAATCATGTGGTTCAAAATAAAGGCGTATTTAAAATTTCTGTGGCATTCCAAAAATCAACACGGCATACATTCTCCTTTTGTCTATAAACTAATCACCCAGTGTTTTTATAATAAGCACCATTTTAGAGCTTATGGGATTTGGGATAATGCGCAAATAAAAAATTTAGAATCCAAAGAGATTCTTGAAGTTGAAAATTTAGGCGCTAAATCAAAAGTTTTTGAGAGGAATAAGAGAGCTGTCTCTGCAATTGCTGAACAGGCTTCAATATCAAAGAAAAGGGCTCGACTAATGATTCGCCTTGTCGATTATCTTTCTGTAGAAAATGCGCTAGAACTTGGGACATCTATTGGACTTGGGAGTTTCAGTATTTCAGGAAATAGAAAAACCAGCTTGACAACAGTAGAGGCTTGTCAAGAAACTTCTGCTTTTGCAAGCCAACTTTTTAAAAGTGAAGGCCTTGAAAATATTTCTGCACTATCTTCTTCATTTTCTGAGTATCTAGAAAACTTGTGTTCTCGCGAGAATAGTGAACAGGCAAATTCAATAAATAAGTTTGATTTGGTTTTCATAAACGGGCATCATGATGGAGAAGACACCTTAAATCATTTTGAATCCTTATTAGCCTTTAAACACAACGACAGTCTTTTTATTTTCAATGACATTCATCTTTCACCTTCTATGGAAGAAACCTGGGAGCAGATAAAAGTTCATGAGAACGTAAAAGTCACCATAGATACCTTTAAGTGGGGGCTTGTATTTTTCAGGCAGGAACAAGTCAAACAAGATTTTGTAATTCGTGTTTGATTTTAAAATCAGTTAAAACTCACTAAGTTTATTAAAATTTGAATCATGCTTGAGCAATTTTCACCAGACCTACAATTTATCATAGTCATTGTGATTTTGGCAGTTCTATTCTTAGCGGTTTTCTTAAACAACAAGAAAAATAAAAGGAAACACTATAGCCGAAAAAACAGAAACTTTAGAAGAAATTTCTACGATAAAAAACAAAACAAAAAAGAAGATTAAAAAGCTACCTCTCATAGCTCTACTTCTTATAAATTTAAGTTTTTCTAGTACCTTAGCAACCTATGACAAAAGCTGATATTAAAAAACACTTTTCCAAAAGTCCTATAATCAAAGAGTTAAGCGAAACTCTTTTGTCCGGAGAAAAGAAACAGATTTTTATCAAAGGCTTAATAGGTTCGGCGGTCTCATTTGTGCAAGCCGAAAGTTTTTTGAAGTCCGAGCGTCCTTTTTTGTTGGTCTTTAACGACAAAGAAGAAGCCGCGTACCATCTCAACGATCTCGAGCAGCTTGTTGATGAAAAAAACGTTCTCTTCTATCCTGGAAGTTACAGACGACCTTACCAAACTGAGGAAACCGATAATGCAAATATCCTGCTGAGGTCCGAAGTTCTAAACCGAATCAACTCTAGAAAGAAACCATCCATTATTGTCACTTATCCAGAGGCTATTTTTGAAAAAGTAGTCACCAAAAAAGAACTGGATCGCACGGTTTTGAAAATAAATCTCAAGGATGAACTATCGATTGACTTTATTAACGAAGTTCTATTTGAATACAATTTTAAACGTGTCGATTTTGTGACGGAACCTGGAGAGTTTTCTGTAAGAGGGGGCATTATAGATGTATTTTCATTTAGTAATGATGAACCTTATAGAATAGAGTTTTTTGGGGATGAAGTCGATAGCATAAGGGCCTTTGATGTGGAAACCCAATTATCTACCAAGCAAAAGAAGAGGATCGACATCATGCCCAATGTTGAGAAAAAGCAGTTAGATGAAGTCCGCCAGACATTTTTGGAATACATCCGTCATGATACAGTGGTCTTTATTAAAAACATAGACGTCTTATCTCAAACCCTTGGTGACTTGTTTAAAAAAGCTGAAAAAGCTTTTTCTAAACTTTCTACAGACATAGAACACAGTGAGCCTAATGAATTATTTTCTGAAGGCGAGCTGCTCAAAAAACAATTACTTGAGTTTACAAGTGTTGAATTTGGGACACAGGCTTTTTTAAAACCCACTCAAACGTTTATTTACCCTACAAGCCCTCAACCCTCCTTTAACAAGAAGTTTGATTTGCTTATAAAGGATTTGAATAGCAAGTACCATAAAGGCTACGAGAATTGTATTCTTTGCACTAGTGAACAACAAGCCAAACGCTTTAAAGATATTTTTGAAGACCAAAAGGATGACGTCCATTACACAACTTTGGTGCTTTCCATGCACGAAGGCTTTATAGATGAAACCAATAAATTGGTATGTTATACAGACCATCAAATATTTGATCGGTACCATAAATTTAATTTAAAAAATGGCTATGCCAAGAAGCAGGCCATTACTCTAAAAGAATTGACCAGCTTAGAAATTGGGGATTACGTGACGCATATAGACCATGGAATTGGAAAATTTGGTGGGCTACAAAAAATAGACGTCGAGGGGAAATTCCAAGAAGCTGTAAAGTTGTTTTATGGAGATCGGGATATTCTCTATCTAAGCATCCATTCTCTACATAAAATTTCAAAATTTAACGGGAAGGATGGTAAAGCACCACAAGTTTATAAGTTAGGAAGTAAAGCTTGGAAAAGTCTTAAAACAAAAACCAAAGCTAGAGTTAAGAAGGTAGCCTTTGATCTTATAAAATTATATGCCAAGCGAAAGCTGGAAAAGGGATTCCAATATGGACCAGATTCTCATTTACAGCATGAACTCGAAGCCTCTTTTATCTATGAAGATACCCCAGACCAAGGCATTGCTACTCAGGATGTAAAGAGCGATATGGAAAAAGAACAACCTATGGATCGCCTAGTTTGTGGAGATGTAGGCTTTGGAAAAACAGAAATTGCTATCCGTGCAGCCTTTAAGGCTGTTGATAATGGTAAGCAAGTTGCTGTTTTGGTTCCCACTACAATTTTAGCTTTTCAGCACCATAAAACATTTACTGAGCGATTGTCAGAATTTCCAGTCACAGTAGATTACCTCAACCGCTTTAGAACGACTAAAGAACGTAGATCTGTTTTGGAAGGTTTGGAAGACGGTAGTGTGGACATTGTAATAGGCACTCACCAACTTGTGAGTAAAGCTGTGAATTTCAAAAATTTGGGACTTCTCATCATCGATGAAGAGCAAAAATTTGGAGTGGCCGTAAAAGATAAATTAAAAACTATTAAGGCCAACGTAGATACTCTTACCCTTACAGCTACACCTATTCCAAGAACCCTTCAGTTTAGTCTAATGGCTGCTAGAGATTTATCGACGATCAAAACGCCCCCTCCAAACCGCTATCCTATAGAGACTCATGTCATTCGATTTTCTGAAGATCAGATCCGAGATGCTGTGTCTTATGAAATCGAAAGGGGTGGACAAGTTTTCTTTATCAATAATCGTATTGAAAACATAAATGAGGTTGCTGGACTTATCCAACGCTTGGTTCCTGATGCTAAAATTGGCATTGGACATGGACAAATGGAAGGAAAGAAACTCGAAAACCTGATGTTGCAGTTTATGAATAATGAGTTCGATGTGCTTGTCTCAACTACAATTATAGAAAGCGGTCTAGACGTTACCAACGCCAATACCATTTTTATCAATAGTGCCAACAATTTTGGCATGTCCGATTTGCACCAAATGCGTGGGCGCGTGGGAAGAAGTAATAAAAAAGCATTTTGTTATCTTATCACTCCACCCCTAACGATGATGACCGACGATGCTAAAAAGCGACTTTCAGCATTAGAACAGTTTTCAGATTTAGGGAGCGGCATCAATATCGCTATGAAAGATTTAGAAATCCGTGGAGCAGGGGATTTGCTAGGAGGTGAGCAAAGTGGGTTTATTTCGGATATTGGCTTTGATACGTATCAGAAAATATTGAACGAGGCCATTCAAGAATTAAAAGAAAACGAGTTTAAATCTGTGTACGAAGAAGAAAATGCAGAAGAGGACCAAGTATTTGTGAAGGACGCTCAGATCGATACTGACTTTGAAATTCTATTCCCAGATGATTATATCAATAGCATAAAAGAACGCTTGAATCTATACACCAAATTAAATTCTATTCAAGATGAAGACGGACTTTCCAATTTCGAAAAGGAATTGATAGATCGGTTTGGAGACTTGCCAAAAGAAGCTCGAGATTTAATTAACAGTGTAAGATTAAAATGGATAGCTGCCAGTATTGGACTTGAAAAATTAATTTTGAAAAAAGGCAAAATGGTAGGTTATTTTCTTTCCGATCAAGAGTCTAAGTTTTATAATACCAGTCGCTTCAGAAGTATCCTACAGTATGTACACTCACATCCACGCCAATGCAAAATGCAAGAAAAGCAAACGAGAAACGGCTTGCGCCTTCTCTTGACTTTTGAACACGTTAAAACGGTTAATAAAGCGATAGATTTATTGCAGCCCCTTGAAGAAAAAGAAACAGCTAAAGTTTAAACCTAATCCATTTCGTTAAGCAGATTCACAAGACTTTCCCTCCAATGAGGAATTTGTATATCAAAGGTAGATAAAGCTTTAGATTTGTCAATAACGCTAAATTTTGGCCTTTTTGCTTTTGTTGGATACGAAAATGTAGCTTTTAAACTTATCGCTTGGCCAGGGTTTTTTTCTTCCAAAATCAATCTTGCAAAATCGTACCAAGTGGCTTCCCCTTTATTACTGTAATGGTAAAGCCCATAGTCTGTAGAATTTGTTCGGATTAAATGGAGAATAAATTTTGCTAAATCGTTCGCATTGGTCGGTGTTCCTATTTGCTCAGTAGTGATATGCAAAGGATGTTGACCTGCTGCTTTTTTTAAAATAGTATTGAAAAAGTTGTGGCCAAATTCTGAGTACAACCAACTCGTCCTCAATATAAAATAAGTGTCCATTGTTGAAGAAATATAAGTTTCTCCTTGAAATTTCGACCTTCCATAGACATTGATAGGATTTTCATTATCGCTCTCATGATAAGGGCGGTTTTTTAAACCGTCAAAGACATAGTCTGTAGAAATATGTATAAGTTTAGTTTTAAACTTCTCACACAATTTAGCGAGGTTATGAACCGCTTCAGCGTTCACTTGAAAAGCTGAGTTTTCATTATCTTCTGCTCCCTCTACATTGGTATAAGCTGCGCAGTTAACACAAAAATCTGGTCGATGCTTTTCAAGATAAAGATTCATGGTATTTTCTTGGGTAAGGTCTAAGCTCTCTAAGGTTTCAAACTTAAAATCAAATGAAGTTAAAGACTTAGCATGCTTTTGGAGACATTGTCCTAATTGCCCGTTGGATCCTGTAACAAGTATTTTCATAACTTTAAATAAGCGTCTAGTGAAGGTAAATTTTGATCTTTTTCAGAAATAATTCGATCATCTTTAGGAATTTTCCAATCGATATTCAAAGCCTTATCATTGAAAACTATTCCACTTTCTGAAGCCTTATCATAAAAATTATCACATTTATAATCGAAAATAACTTCGTTAGAAAGGCTAGCAAACCCATGAGCAAAGCCTCTAGGGACAAATAGCTGGTGATTGTTTCCTCCCGAAAGGAGATAACTAAATTGCTTGAGGTAGGTTGAAGAGTCTGGGCGCATGTCGACCACCACATCCAAAACTTCTCCTTTAGCGACTCTTATCAGTTTAGCTTGCGCAAAATCTCCTTCTTGAAAATGCAAGCCTCGTATAGTCCCATAGTGGGAGATTGACTGATTGTCTTGAATAAATACGATGTCCAGACCTGTGCGCTTTTTGAAACTTTTAGAATTAAAAGTTTCAAAAAAACTTCCTCTTTCGTCTTCAAAAACCTTGGGTTCCACAATAAAACAATCGTTTAAAGGCGTTTGTTTACAAATCATTTATTCTGGATTTATATTTTTAGCATAACCACTTTTCAGAAAAGGTTCTGTTATCTTTTTAAGTTGATCTTTAGAAATAAAACCCATCTTATAAGCTGTTTCTTCAATAGAGCCTATTTTAAGACCTTGACGTTCTTCTATAACCTCGACAAATTGAGAGGCTTGCATCAACGAGTTAAAAGTTCCCGTATCTAACCATGCGGTCCCTTTGTCTAAAATGCTAACTTTCAATTTTCCTTTTTTCAGATAAGCGTTATTTACATCCGTAATTTCTAGTTCTCCTCTATCACTTGGAGTTATAGATTTAGCGATATCCACGACGTCATTATCGTAAAAATAAATCCCAGGTACAGCATAATTAGATTTTGGATATTTAGGTTTTTCTTCTATGGACTTCACTTGGCCACCAGTATCAAAATCTACGACACCATAGCGTTCTGGATCGTGCACATGGTAGGCATAAATAATCCCTCCATCTGGATTGGTATTGTCTTGAAGCAATTGATCTAGTCCTGTCCCATAAAAAATATTATCTCCCAGAATCAAGGCAACCTTGTCTTTTCCTATAAAGTCTTCGGCAATGATAAAGGCCTCTGCTAGACCATTAGGGTCGGCTTGAATAGCATATTCAAAATTACATCCTAGAGAAGAACCGTCTCCTAATAGTTTTCTAAAAAGCGGTAAGTCATAGGGTGTAGATATAATAAGGATCTCACGTATTCCTGCAGACATAAGCGTTGATAAGGGATAGTATATCATCGGTTTATCATAAATGGGCATAAGTTGCTTACTTACTGCAAGCGTTAAGGGGTGAAGTCGAGTTCCTGACCCTCCAGCTAAAACAATTCCTTTCATAAGTTAAAGATTCAAGGGTTGGTTATACTTTTCAAGATACCACTGGACTGTTTTTTTTATACCACTTTCGAAGGTTTCATCGGCACTCCATCCTAACTTGCTTTCAATTTTATCAGCATCAATAGCATATCGAAAATCGTGACCAGGTCTGTCGGTAACATATTCAATTAAGTCTTTATGAGGCTTATTTTGAGGCTTTAATTCGTCTAAAATTTCACTAATTTTGGTTGCAATGTAGATGTTTTGGCGTTCATTTTTTCCTCCAATATTATAAGTTTCACCTAGTTTTCCTTTATGCAGTGCTATGTCTATGCCTTTACAGTGGTCATCAACATAAAGCCAGTCTCTTATGTTTTTTCCATCTCCATAAATAGGAATGGGTTGCTTTTGAATAGCCTTTCGAATAATGGTTGGGATCAATTTTTCATCATGTTGATGAGGTCCATAATTATTGGAACAATTGGTTGTAACTACAGGGAGACCATAGGTATGAAAATAACTTCTAGCAATCATATCTGAGGACGCCTTGGAAGCGCTATATGGACTATTTGGAGCATAAGAGGTGTCTTCAGTAAACAAGCCCCCGTCATTCTCCAAAGTTCCGTAGACTTCATCTGTCGACACATGAAGAAATCTTGCCTTTTCAAATTCTTTTTTAAAATTGAAAGGAGATTCCATCCACAACAAATAAGATTGATGAAGGAGATTGAAGGTCCCTGTTATATTGGTTCTGATAAAAGCACCAGGATTAGAAATCGAATTATCTACATGAGATTCTGCAGCAAAATGAATTACCTTTTCAAATTTATATTCCTTAAATAAAGTCTCTAAAAGAGAGGTGTCACAGATATCCCCTTCTACAAAGGTATAATTATCACAATTGGAAACCTCTATATTGTTAAGGTCTCCAGCATAGGTCAACTTATCCAAATTAACAAAATGATAGGTTTGTTTAGGAACCCAAAGGTTTAAAAAATTAGACCCTATAAATCCTGCCCCTCCCGTAACTAGAACTGTCGTCATATGTCCTTATTTCAAATTTTGAACGGCATCACCTATAATTTGCTCAAGAATTTTTTCAGTGATTAAATAGGTGGGTTTTACCCCTGCTGTTCCAAGTCCTCCGGAGGCTAGTGTGCTTCCGGTTTCTAAAGGATTATCACTGGCATAATACGCATAGCGCAATTTTACTTTAGGTGAAATATTCCCTCTTAATCTGGCTGCCGCTTGAATGGCTTTTTGGTAATGCGCACCTTCCATTTCTAGGCCAATAACGTTCCAAGTAGAGTCATGAAAAAACTTCAGTAAATCTCTATTTTGAAGTGAAGTCCCCAGCACAGTGACCATAGAGCCATCGTAGACTCTCAAGCCTTGGTCTTTAAAGTCCAACTTGGTCAATTCATTATAAAACGGATAGTTGTCTGCTGTCCCTTCGAATAAGTGGGCATCTGGAATCATTAAATCTCCTTTTCCACCTTCTAAAATCCCTGCTTTTCCCATAATGGATATGGAATCCACATTCATATAGACTGGTTCTTCTTCATCCTTATAGGGTTTCAAAAGCTCATCCATAGTTTCGTAAGCTTGCTCTCCAAAAGCGTAATCCATAACAATGATAACCGGAGCTTCTTCATTAGCATTAAGTTTTGTGTCGCCTTTATAATGACTCAACTTTGAAAGATCAAAAATTTGGACATCGATATTTGTACCGCTTTGGTCATCCAAAACAATCATGCCTTCTTCTTTTGCCTTTTCAGTAACTGTATCTCTTAATGTTTCATTTCTAGAATTACTCAATTCCTCATAGATCTCAAAAGTGGATTTTTCCTTGAGTAGGTCTTTTAACGCCAATGGAGAAAAAAGTGTGTTCATGACACTGTGCATGTTAGCACTAACAATGTGTAATTTCCTGTGTATTAAACCGTGTTCATGTAGCGTTTTTTTGATGTTATTGGCCCAAACTTCTCCATGAATATGATGCCCTAAGCGTTCTCTTACAATAGGGCTGAAGGTGATAACGCGCTTGTCTCCATGAATGATTTCACGAATGGCAAGCTTCCCCAAATTATAGATAAGATGCAGGAATTTATCAGGATTATCTTCGGTAGCAAACCTATCGTAAACCTGAGTAATTTCTGCAAAAGTTCGTCCTAAAATATTAGCGGTATGCGTAATAGCAATTTCTCTTTCATGCTGGTTTAACTCTTCCTTTTTTAAGACTGCTGCACTTAATTTTCCCCAGTCTCTAGAGGTTTGTCCTGCTTCGTTAATCACCACGTTTCGCATGATTTTATGAGACTCTATGAACATAAAAGTAAGGTGAGTTAAGATGTCATAAATCTCAGAGCGACCCCTAGTAATCTCGATGTTCATCTGTTCCTCATCTATCCTATAACAATTCCTCCGCCTTTTAGATGGAATAATAACTTTAAAGTGAGAGTTAGCATAGCCTTCATCACTGGTTAAGTTGATAAAACTACACTCTTCAATTCCTTCTGGAAGCCGTTCAATAATGTATTGAAGACCACTTAATTCGACTTTAGATTCTGCGATTGCCCCATAAATTTCTGGCCGCAAAGTCAACAATGCTTCTCGCAAAGTTTCTCCAGAGACTCCCATTGGCTTATAAAAACCTCTAATAAAGAGGTGTCTCATTGTGATGTACATTCGCTCTATAGCATTTGTACTTTCTTGGGCTCTGTTTCTTCCTATATTAAAAACTTCTGTCATATCAATTTAGTGTTTTATCAGCTGCTTATATAATTCGTCTGCTATTTTTCTATCGTTGGATAATCGTGGTAATTTATTTTGTCCTCCAAGCTTTCCTATGGATTTCATATAATTTTGAAACCCATCTTTTTGAACCTTAGTAATCACTAAAGTTTTTAACATATTACCTTTTATAAGGTCATGATAATATGCGTTTTGTTGTTGAAGCAAATCATCTGTCCTCTGCCTAAAAGCCTCCATGTTTGCGGGTTCCTTTTGAAATTCAATCAACCATTCGTGATAAGGCAATCCTTCTTTTGGAGTAATTTGCGGAGCGACTGTGAATTCATTAATTTGAGCTTCGAATTCTTCAGATGCCCTAATAATAGCATGCTCTACTTCTTGAGCAATTACATGTTCTCCAAAAGCAGAAGTGTAATGCTTAATTCTACCAGACACTTTTAATCGATACGGCTGTGTATTGGTAAACATGACTGTATCCCCAACATTATATCTCCATAAACCTGCATTGGTAGAGATAATCATCACATAATTTACATCAACTTTTACGTCTCCGATTGTATGTATTTCAGGAGTCTCTTCAAAGAACTCATCTGCTTTGATGAATTCATAAAAGATGCACGAGTTTAACTGAAGAAGCATCCCATCGGCTGTTTGGGAGTCTTGAAAAGCGAAGAAACCCTCAGAAGCGGGGTAGAGTTCTATGCTATTTACTGAACCTCCTATTAGATTTTCAAATTTTGAACGGTAGGGTTCATAATTTACGCCCCCATAAATAAATAGCTCAAGGTTAGGGAAGAGTTCTGAAATGGACTTTCCAGTTTTATCTTTTAGTTTTTCAAAATAAACCTGGACCCAAGATGGAATACCACTAATGATGGTCATGTCCTGGGTATAAGTTTCCTCTACGATCTTACTTATTTTTTTGTCCCAATCTTCTATACAATTGGTTTCCCAACTTGGCAATCTGTTTTTCTGAAGATAATTGGGGACAAAATGAGCGACAATCCCAGACAGTCTTCCAAAGAAAATTCCGTTTTTTTCTTTTAACTCAGGACTCCCTTGCAAAAAAATCATTTTACCATCTACAAAGCTAGAGTTTCCGGTTTCTGCAATATAAGATAATATGGCATTTCTAGCAGCGCTGGTATGGGTTGGGATAGATTCCTTGGTTAAAGGTATATATTTAGCCCCGCTTGTGGTTCCAGAAGTTTTTGCAAAGTAAAGGGGTTTTCCTGGCCATAAAATATCTTTTTGGCCATCGATGACTTGGTCTATATAGGGTTTTAATCCTTCATAATCTTGAATGGGTATACGCTCAAAAAAATCTTCGAAGGTCTCGATTTCATCGAATCGGTGATCTTTTCCAAATTTGGTTTTGCGACCTTCTTTTATAAGACTTTTGAAAACTTTACGTTGAGTCTCCAAAGGTTGAGAAGACCAACTTTTAATTTGTGATGTAATATATTTAGCAAATATTTTTGCGGCTATAGATTTAATGGGCATAAGCTCTTATTCAAAATTTATGTAATCGGACGGGTTAACAGGATATCCATCTACCCAAAGTTCAAAATGTAAGTGAGGACCATAAGAAAATTCTCCTGTGTCCCCAACTACAGCGATCACTTCTCCTGCAGTTACCAAATCGCCTTGACTTTTCAACAGCGAATTATTGTGTTTATATACAGATATTAATCCTCGGCTGTGTTCAATAATAATGACATAACCAGTCTCAACAGACCATTCTGAAAAAATAACTGTACCATCTAGAGTTGCCTTTACAGGTTCATCTTTTTCTGTAACAATATCTATAGCGTAGTGTTTGGCATCAGCATTATATTCTTCTGAAATTTGACCAGAAACCGGAGGAAAAAGGGTAAAATTAGCATTAAAAGTTGCTTTTTCCAAAAGACTATATTTATCTTCCTGTTCTACTTTTTCTCGTAGAATGGAATCCTGCTGAGAGGCATATATATTTAGTGTTTCAGCATCTACAAGTTCTGTGTTATTTATAGAATAAGCGTCTTTTGTACTTAAGGAATCCAACTGCCCGGTAAGCATATTGCGTATCGACTTAAAATAGACATCATTTATTTCTACAGCGGCCATTAAAGAATCTACAGCAATCGTTAATCGTGTGGCTTTGTTTTTTAAAGCTGTTGAAGAATATCCAGGAATAAACTCTCTTATTGGTGTAAAAGTAATAAGAAGTGCCGTTCCAGAGATCAATAATAAGGTGGATATTGCTGTCAAGATGATTACGTTTAATTTAGACAATTGAAATGACAGCCTCTCTTCAAAAGTATCCTCATTCAATATGACTAAACGATACTTATGAAGCAACTTTTGCTTCACTTTTCGTTTATCTTTTTTAGGTGAACTCATAGCATATTAACTCGCACAAAGATAGAATAAAGTTAATTTATGTAGGTTTTAGATTCACAAACCTTTAATTTAGATTTTTATCGCTAATTTTGGATAAACTTCAAAGTTATGAATGTACTTAATATAATAATGGGAATGGTGGGACCATGGCAGTGGGTCATTATTGGTATTGCGATTTTACTCTTGTTTGGTGGAAAGAAAATACCAGAGTTGATGAGAGGGCTAGGTAGCGGAATTAAGGAATTTAAAGATGCGTCTAAGGAAGAAGATGATGATAGTGAGATTAAGAAAGAGTCTAAATCTATTAAATGAATAGACCTTTCTAATATAGATTATAGAGTCAGTAGTTACTGATTGATATATTTTGTATCCCTCTATCATTGTAGTGATTAGGTTATTAAAAATTGTTGACTTACTCTGTGATCGATTTATTCTAAAACAAAATTCACTGAGATATCTATTTAGATTACCATCACTAACCCAAGAATAGATAGTCCTGATCCAAGATTTAACTTGACGTATCATGGTATAGATCGCCTTAAAGTTTAATACTTTATGACTTTCTATCTGGTCTATGTCGTATGCTTTTGCTACAGGTCTATCCCCTCCATTTATCGATTGTTACCTTGGCTTCTCGGCTTATGTGGTCAATAAAGATATAGTGTAAAGATCTGGTGGAGAAGTCTTTTATTTTCATAGCGTACATCCTTTTGACCTTTCCTTCTTTGGTAAGCTGGACTGCTATGATCGCTCTCTTTTTCTTACCGTGGTAACTCCTTCCTATTTTGCCTATCTCTCGACCACCCACAACGAACTCATCAACATGAACCTCTACATCCATAGGGTTATTGCCACTTGAGGACGTGGCTTTTCTTACCTTGAGCATAAACAATCAAGCTGTCTTTTCGGTTACTCTATAACGCACTCCCATATAACTTGCTGATAGACTCTTAGTGCTAGTAGCCATCTCAAAACAGATAAAGAATGCCTTTCTGACTCCAAACTTAACTTTGTGAAAAAGAGTGTTGGCAGTAGTAGATTCTATATGCCCACAGATATTGCACTGTCTTGCCAAATCAGCACGAACTTGGCAAGCAGTGTGGTTACACCTCAAACATTTATATCGAAATTTTGACTTCACTGAAGCTAAGTATTTCTTGCAATCTTCGTCTGTTTTAAACCGATCAGAGAACTCTAGAAGATCTTATACCAAATTAGACCTATAATGACGTAATAAATCGTTTTACCGATACAAATTCGGCACAGGCTTTTTTCGCCTGCTTTTCATCAAAAATAATTACCGTAGCTAAGGCTATGCTAGTTATTTTTGATTTCAATCAATCAATCAAAAAATAATTCAATTTATTCATACGGCATTATAAATGTAATTTAGTATTAACCCTTAAACACGTCTATAACTATATATGTTTATTAATACTAATATAGGTGTTTATATACTGACCTCTAATAGATTATAAGCCCTTTTTACGTTGTATTCAGGGTTTTTTAATCGAATTTTTTTAATGTAAATTCCTTTCCATCAAACACTCCATAAGTAAAGTGAGAAATCCAGTCTCCTAAATTGATGTATCGAGAAGCTTCCCCAACTTCGATCTCCATGGGTAAGTGTCTGTGTCCAAATACAAAGTAATCATAATGAGAAGACAAAAGCTTATGCTTACAATATTGAGCTAACCATTCGTTCTTCTCCCCTAAAAAATTTGCGTCTTTATCTCCAGAAATAAGCTTGTTTTTTACTGAAAGATGTCTGGCCAATCGCACTCCTAAATCTGGATGTAGCCATTTGAAAAGCCATTTCGAAACAGGGTGAGTAAATATTTTTTTCATTCGTTTATATCCCAAATCGCCAGGCCCAAGGCCATCTCCATGACCCATAAAAAAGACAGCTGAATTTATTTCAAACACTTGTGGTTCATGAAAGACTGGGATGTTAAGCTCTTTTTCAAAATAACCTTTCATCCATAGGTCATGGTTTCCTACAAAAAAGTAAATCTCTATTCCAGCATCACTAAGCTCAGCAAATTTTCCAAGTGTTCTTACAAAACCTTTGGGAACCACTTCTCGGTATTCGAACCAGAAATCGAAGAGATCTCCCAACAAAAAAATAGCGTGAGCATCACTTTTAATACGATCTAGCCAAGAGACAAAAACTTTTTCTCGCTTTAGACTTTCTGGATGTGTCGGCGCACCTAGGTGATTGTCGCTAGAAAAGTAAATCTTTTTTCCTTCGGGGAGTTTCATGCAAAATAATTCTGGGTCAAATATACTTAAACCATAAAAATACAGACGCCCAAGTTTTGTGTAAAAATTAATGCCATAATAAAACAGATTCTAGTATTTTTGATCTGCACTTAAAAAAATACTTATGAAAGTCAAAATCAACTTTATAGCCTGCTTATTTCTTATCCTTGGATCTTCCGCCTTCTCACAGGTAAAATCTATTTTACCAGGAGAAGAATTTACCAAAATCAAAGTTTCCACTGGACTTTTTGTTGAAATCATCACCAATTCAGACGAAAATAAAATCGATATAAAAGGCTCTGAGAAAGACAATGTAGATGTGGACATTAAAAACGGTGAATTGGAATTGAGTTTACCGGTTGATCAACTTTTCTCTGAATCTGAAATTTTAGTGACGGTATATACCCGCAAAGTTGAAGAATTGAAGGCAAGAAGTGATTCTGAAGTAGAATTTAAGAATAAAGTCCAGCAAGAGGAACTCAGCCTTATCGCCTCTGAAGGGAGCTATATTGGCGGAGTAATTGAAGTCAAGAATTTGGCTGTTAGAACCGTAACGGGTGCTAGTGTTAGTTTAGTTGGATCTGCTGATAATCAAAGTATAAGCTTAAAAACAGGAGCCTCCTATGATGGCAAGAATCTCAAAACTGAAAACACGAGTATAAGTATAAGCTATGGGGGAGAAGCGATCGTATTCTCTACCGATAGTTGTAGCGCTAGTGTGACTGCAGGAGGTAATATTGATATTTATGGGAGTCCATCTTCCATCAGCCAAAATGTTAAATTTGGTGGAAACATCAATGTTATTGAGCAGTAAAATAAGTCTTAGATATACCCTATGCAGGAACCTTTATTAGCTTTCAATCAAAATGGAATTTACTGTGCCAAGGCAGATGTCTATTTAGACCCTTGGAGGAAAGTAGATAAAGCTATTATTTCTCACGGCCATGCCGACCACTCTCGCTGGGGTAATAAAAAATATATTACCCATCACGATAACATCCCTATTATGAAACATCGTCTGGGAGAAATAGATGTAATGGGCAAAGCATATGGGGAAAGCTTTACCATTAACAACGTAAAATTTAGTTTACATCCCGCAGGACATGTCATTGGAAGCTCACAAATACGAGTGGAGCACCAAGGAGAAGTCTGGGTGTTTACAGGCGATTATAAGGATGAAGCCGATGGGGTTTGCACACCCTACGACCCCGTAAAATGCCATACATTTATCACTGAATGTACCTTTGGTTTACCTGCCTTTAAGTGGAAACCTCAAGCGGAGGTGATGGCAGAAATCAATGAATGGTGGCAAAGCAATAAAGCTGATGGACGCACATCTGTCCTTTTTGGCTATTCCCTTGGGAAAGCACAGCGGCTTTTAAAACATCTCGATACTAACATTGGAGAGATCTACACCCATGGTGCTATTGAAAATATGACGAATGTGCTAAGAACACGTGTAGATTTTCCTGAAACTAAACTTATCACAAGAGAAACTACTAAAAAAGAACTGAATGGAAATTTGGTGCTTGCGCCACCTAGGGCTCATGGAGGGACTTGGATTCGGAAAATGGTCCCCTATGTCACTGCATCGGCTAGCGGCTGGATGACATTTAGAGGAGCAAGAAGACGACGGGCTATTGATAAAGGTTTTGTGATGAGCGACCATTGTGATTGGGATGGCTTACTCAACAGCATTAAAGCGACTGAGTGTGAAAAAGTGATTTGTACACACGGTTATACCGATATCTTCTCAAGATATTTACGTGAAATAGGCTACGATGCTAGAACTGAGGCCACTCAGTATGAAAATGAATTGGATGATACCGAATTGTAGTTATTAAGCCTCGTACCTCTCTTTTAGTTTTAATTAAATTAAAAATTAATGACTTGATAGGTTGCAAAATTTTCATAAATTGTCTATAAATAAGTTAAAAATATTCTTTTTCCTAAAACCCTATTTATGAATCGACTTCAACTCATCAATGTCTCCAAAACCTATAAAAACGGAGTGAAAGCTCTTGATAATATTTCCATAGAAATCAATTCTGGAATGTTTGGATTACTAGGACCCAATGGGGCTGGAAAATCTACCTTAATGCGAACCATCGCTACTTTGCAACAACCAGATTCTGGTGAAATTCACTTAGATGAGATCGATATTTTGAATCAGAAAATGGAATTGCGTAAAGTTTTGGGGTATTTGCCACAATCCTTTGGTGTGTATCCAAAATTGTCGGCAGAAAAACTCTTGCATTATTTTGCTGAATTGAAAGGAATCTCAAGTAAAAAAGAACGAAATAAGATTGTGGATTATGCCCTAGAAGTGACCAATCTTTCCAGTGTTAAAAACAAGTACGTAGCCGGATATTCCGGTGGGATGAAACAGCGTTTTGGAATTGCCCAATTACTGCTGAATAATCCTAAACTTATCATAGTAGATGAACCAACCGCTGGTCTGGATCCCGCAGAGCGTCATCGTTTTCTTAATGTCTTACGTGAAATAGGCACCAATCATATCGTTATCCTTTCTACGCATATTGTAGATGATGTAAAAGAACTGTGTACCGATATGGCCATTCTGAACGGCGGAAAATTGCTAAGTCACAAAAAACCAATTGATGCGGTTTCAGAACTTAAAGATAAGATTTGGGGACTTAGCATTGATCGGGAAAATTTGGAAACTTACGAATCTCAATTCAATTTAATTTCAACTAACTATAACCAAGATAATTCTTTAAATATACGTGTTTATGGCGATACTCAACCTGGAGAGAAATTCCAAAAAGTAGAACCAGACTTGAGTGATGTGTACTTTGTACACCTTAAAGCAGACGAAACTGAAGCCACTAACCAAAACTCTTAATCCTTATGTTTTCAAGCATTTTCAAGTTCGAAATCAAGACTTGGTTTAGAACTCCTATTACCTATATTTATTCGGGCATCATGTTTATTTTTGCCTTCATTTTAATGGCCTCATCTGGTGGTCTTTTTGATAATTTTACCGTCACAACTACCTCCGCAACCTTTCAGAATTCTGCTTTAGCAATTAATGGTTTGATTAATATCATTGCTGTGTTTTTGTATTTTTTACTTCCCTCCATCATTGGTGCATCGGTGAGTAAAGATTTTAAATACGATATGCACCAGGTGTTATATTCTTACCCGATCACCAAATTTAATTATCTATTTGCTAAGTTTTTGAGTGCATTGAGCATCATCATCATGATTATTCTTTTCATTTGTTTCGGTCTCTATCTCGGTACTATTTTTCCGGGAACCAATCCAAAACTTTTCATGGATTTTGATATTCTGAATTACGTGCAACCCCTTTTATTAATCATTTTACCAAATCTTATTTTCTTTGGTGCTGTTGTATTTGCAGTAGTGACGTTTTCAAGAAATATTTTCATAGGATTTATTAGCATATTAATATTGATTGTTATCCAAGGTTTAGCTCAAACTTTAGCAGCAGATGTCGATAACAAGACCCTTGCCGCTCTAATTGATCCTTTGGGCGCACAAGCATTATCACTCGAAACGGAATATTGGACTGTTTTTGATAGGAATACAAATTATTTACCCTTTGAAGGTTACCTGCTATACAACCGATTGCTTTGGGCAGCTATTAGTGTTTTAATTTTCGTATTTGTGTATGTAAAGTTCAAATTCAACCAGCAGGCTATTCAATTTAGACTTTTCAAGACCAAGGCAGAACGGATCATTAAAAGAAATTTTGGCAGTTTAGTGCGTATTAAAATTCCAGAAGTTAGCAAAACCTATAAGTTTAAACATTGGTTGAAAATGGCCTGGACACACAGCCGTTTCGAAACTAAATACATTTTCAAAAACTGGGTGTTTATTTCTTTTGCACTCGTCACTGTATTGGTTACTTTTATAACACTTGCTCAGCGTATTCCTATTTATGGCACTTCTACGTATCCCGTGACGCGAGAAATGATGCAGTCGGCTTCTGGAATCATTAGCGGGTTTATGATTATTATCACATTTTTGATTTCGGGCATGCTTATCAATCGTGCTCAAAACACAAATATGAACCAATTGGTGGATGTAACTCCTTACCCTAACTGGTCGTTTATGTTGTCCAAATTTCTTGCCATTTTCAAAATGCAAGCGTTTTTCTATATTTTAGCTCTGGTTATTGCTATTGGCGTTCAAATTTATAATGACTACTACAAATTGGAAATTGACTTGTATTTATTTCAATTTTTTGCTGTCGATTACTTACGAGTCTTTGGTTGGACGGTTATGGCATTCTTAGTTCATGTCCTTATCAAAAATCATATCGCAGGTTTTATAACTCTATTGGCAGGATTGATTTTTCTTTCTTTTCTCCCAAGTTTTGGTATTGAACAATACATATTCAGATTCAACACTAATGCTGGTGCCACTTATTCCGATATGGTCGGTTATGGCACAAGTCTAAAAGTCTTTTATATTTACCGACTATATTGGTTTGCTTTGGCCACGGTGATGTATGTTTTGGCCCTATTATTTTACCGTAGAGGCCTATCTTATTCTGTAAAACAAAGGATAGAGAGGGCAAAGCAGAATTTTAATCCCCTCCAAAAATCTATTGTTGCCTTAAGTCTGCTTCTATTTATAAGTATTGGTTCTTGGATTTATTATACCGATAATGTTGTCAATAAACGCTATTCTGGAAACGAAATAGAACAGCTAGGTGTCGATTTTGAAAACCAATATTCAAAATATAAAGAGTTGGCACAACCCAGAATTACAAGTGTCGATATCGATTTTGATTTATATCCTAAAACTCGAGATTTCAAGGCAAAAGGGGAGTTCATTCTGAAAAACAAAACTGAAAGCCCTGTAGATTCAGTGTTCATAAACATGAACGACTACCCCCAATCTTATGCCTTTGAAAGAGCAGGAAAAGTAGTGTTAAAAGACACTGTTTATGATTTTGAAATATTCAAGTTCAATAAAAATTTATCTCCTGGAGAAGAGGTGAAATTCACTTTTGAAATGGAGAATAAGCCCAATACTATTTTGACGTCAAATTCTCCAGTAAAAACCAATGGGACGTTTATCAATAGTCAAATTTTCCCCAGTTTTGGTTATGATGAAAATAGAGAAATTCAAAATAATAAAACCCGAGAAAAGTATGGCTTAGAGCCTAAAGAACGGATGAATTCACCTTATGATTCCACAGCTTTAGGAAACACTTATATCTCTAGTGATGCAGATTGGATTGAATTCGAAACCACAGTGTCTACCTCTAAAGATCAAATTGCCATTGCACCAGGGTATCTTCAGAGAGAATGGGTGGAAGGCGAAAGAAAATATTTTCACTACAAAATGGACAAGAAAATATTAAATTTCTATGCTTTTAATTCTGCCGAATATGAAGTTTATGAAGACCGCTGGAACGAGGTAAACATCCAAGTGTTTTATCATAAACCCCACGATTATAACATTGAAAGGATGGTGAATGCGACCAAGAAATCTTTAGCCTATTATTCAGAAAATTTTAGTCCATACCAATTCAAACAACTTCGCATTTTGGAATTTCCACTGACTTCAGGATCGTTTGCTCAATCTTTTGCCAACACGGTTCCCTATTCGGAAGCGATTGGTTTTATAGCCAAAGTTGACGATGAAGATGATGAAAGCGTGGATTACCCTTTTAGTGTGACCGCACACGAAGTGGCTCACCAATGGTGGGCGCATCAAGTGATTGGGGCCGATGTGCGCGGAGCCACTTTACTTTCTGAAAGTATGTCTGAATACAGTTCGCTAAAAGTTCTAGAGAAGGAATACGGCGCAGAACAGATGCGAGTATTTTTGAAAGATGCTTTGGATAAATACCTTAGAGGCCGGCGTTCTGAAAGTCAAAAAGAATTGCCTTTGATGTATAATGAAAATCAACAATATATCCATTACAATAAAGGGTCGCTAGTACTCTATGCTGTGAGTGATTATTTGGGTGAAAAGAAAATGAATAACATTTTGAAAACCTACATAGATCAAGTCGCATTTCAGGAGCCACCCTACACAACTTCAGTAGAATTTGTAAATCTTCTGAAATTTCAGACCCCAGATTCTCTCCAATATTTGATAAAAGATATGTTTGAAACTATCACACTTTACGATAATCAGGCCCTTAAAGCAACTTACGAAGTTCTTGAAAACGGTCAATATGAGGTCAATTTTGATGTAAATATTCAAAAATACAGATCTTCAGAAAAGGGGGAAAAGGAGTTTAGTGATGCTGAAGGCGAGGGGTTAGTTCTGGAAACAGATGGTGAAAATCTAGAATCTTTACTTCTCAAGGATTATATAGAAGTTGGTGTTTTTGGAGAGTCCGATGAGAGTCTAGACGATGTTAGAAAGGAAACTGTACTCTACCTTAAAAAGCATATGATATCTGAAATCAACACTACTTTTAGCATTGTTGTGGATAAAAAGCCTTTAGAAGCTGGGATTGACCCTTTTAATAAACTTATAGATACCGATTCTGATGATAACCGTATAGAAGTTAAGGAAAAATAGAACTGTATATTGCTCTACCCATAAAAAGCGCTCAAAACCTTAATTGGTCTGAATTATTTACACATAAAATGACTTTAGATCAATATATTAAGCCTCGTATCTCTCCTTAAGCTTTCTTGAAAGCAGAAGTATACACAAGAGAACTATGATACACAGGCAGACTAATATACCTAAAACGCCTGTAAAACTTTTTTGATCTCCTACTAGGTCATTTGTATTGACCAATGATCCACTAAAAACTAAAAGACCTGTAGCAGAGAGAATAAGGAAATAAATAAAATACTTCATAACTGTTAATTGAATAAACTCTGAATATTAGTGGCGAATAGCTTCACCGCTATGGCTAACAAAATTACACCAAATATCTTCCTGATGACAGAAATCCCTTGTTTTCCGAAAAGTTTCTCAATTTTTTTAGAAGACTTTAAGACCGCATAAACCACGATAATGTTCAATATTATGGCCACAATAATATTAGGAGTATCAAATTCAGACTTTAAAGACAATATAGAGGTCATTGTTCCAGCCCCAGCGATAAGAGGAAAGGCTAGAGGAACTATAGCGGCAGTTTCTGGAGCATCATCTTTATAAAGTTGAATGCCCAGAATCATTTCCATGGCCAAGAAGAAAATAATGAAGGCTCCTGCTACGGCAAATGAGTTCACATCTATGCCAATAAGGTTGAGGATGGTCTCACCCACAAATAGAAAAGCAATCATCAAAATACAAGCTACGATAGATGCTTTTTCACTTTGTATATGGCCCACTTTTTTTCTTAAGTCTACAATAATTGGTATACTTCCCACAATATCTATAACTGCAAAAAGAATCATTCCAGCGGTGAAAATCTGTTTAAGATCGAACATAATAATTTACTAAAAATTTTTGTAAAAGTAATTCTGCCTATAGGAATACCAACACTCATAAAGAATCTAAAATATCAAATTTACGTTAAATTTATTTTTAAATCCTTTGCACTCAATTTCATAAGGCAGAACTCAAACGTACTGAATATTTTAATTAGATTTGCAACTATGATTCAAATTGGAAAAACACTTATTTCTGAAGCAATTATCGACAATGAATTTGCTTGCAACTTATCGGCTTGCAAAGGAGAATGTTGCGTTGCAGGAGATTCAGGAGCTCCGTTAGATCCGGAAGAGCTTACTATTTTGGAAGCGATCTATCCAAAAGTAAAACCTTTTTTAAGGCCGGAAGGTATTGCCGCTATAGAGGCCCAAGGACCTTATGTGATGTCAGATTTTGGCGAACCAGAGACCCCCTTAGTTGAAGGTAAAGAGTGTGCTTACGTCAATTTTACAGAAAATGGTACAGCACTCTGTGGCATTGAGACGGCTTATCGCGCAGGTGAAACCGACTTCAAAAAACCTGTTTCTTGTGAATTGTACCCCATTCGTGTCCAAAAATTAACGGAGCTTCATGCGGTCAATTACGATCGCTGGAGTATTTGTAGTGACGCTTGTACTTTAGGCAAAAGCCTAGAAATGCCTGTTTACAAATTTGCAAAAAATGCACTTATCCGAAAATTTGGAGAAGGTTGGTATGTAGAATTGGAGCAAGCGGCAGATAAAATAAACACTTAAAATTTATTGTCAAACTTTCTAATATTAAATTGAACAAGTCTTAAAGTTTGTTTCATTAAAATCGCAATCCTTTCGTTTATAGTAGCTAGGTATATTGTGGATAATTTGTGGATAACTTTAAACGGAATCCAAAGAAATTTAAATGATTTATTTTCATATTTGTTTAGAATAATTACAAATACTAAACCTCTCAAAATCAAAATTCTATGGCGCAAATTGAACCTATTTTAGAAGAAAACAAAAATAGATTTGTCCTCTTCCCCATCGCACATCCCGACATATGGGAATGGTACAAAAAATGTGAGGCGAGCTTTTGGACTGCAGAGGAAATAGATCTCCAACAAGATATCATCGATTGGAAAACTAAACTGAGCGAAGACGAGAAATATTTCATCAAACACATCCTTGCTTTTTTTGCTGCTTCCGATGGAATCGTCAACGAAAATCTTGCTGAAAACTTCGTAAATGAAGTTCAATACACAGAAGCGAAATTTTTCTACGGATTCCAAATTATGGTTGAAAATATCCATTCAGAAACGTATTCGCTTTTGATAGATACCTATGTTGATGACGATAAAGAAAAGGATCAGCTTTTTAAAGCTATTGAGAATTTCCCTGCCATCAAAAAGAAAGCAGATTGGGCCTTACAATGGATCGAATCCGACTCGTTTGCGGAGCGTCTTATTGCTTTTGCAGCCGTAGAAGGTATATTTTTCTCCGGTGCTTTTTGTTCAATTTTTTGGTTAAAGAAACGTGGTTTGATGCCAGGTCTTACTTTTTCTAACGAATTGATTTCTAGAGATGAAGGTGTCCATTGCGACTTTGCAGTTCACTTACATAACGAACATTTAATCAATCAAGTTCCCAAAGAACGCATTAGAGCTATTATAGTGGACGCTCTAACTATTGAACGTGAGTTTGTTACAGAATCTCTCCCAGTAAGTCTTATTGGTATGAACTCTAATCTTATGACACAATACCTTGAGTTCGTAGCAGACAGGTTGCTTTTCGAGCTTGGATGCGACAAAGAATACGGAACAGCAAATCCGTTTGACTTTATGGATATGATTTCGCTTCAAGGAAAAACTAACTTTTTCGAAAAAAGAGTTGGAGAATACCAAAAAGCTGGTGTCATGAATAAAAATAAAGAAGAAGACAGCAAGATTAGCTTTGATGCAGATTTCTAAAATCTGTAAACCTCAGTTTCTTTTTAAATTAGTTTATTAATTACCAAAGAGTTACTTGCCTCCGACTCTAAATACATTCGATTATGCACGTTATTAAAAGAAATGGACAAAAAGAACCTGTAATGTTCGATAAGATTACAGCTAGAATAAAAAAGCTTTGCTACGGCCTAAATCCATTAGTCCAGCCCACAAAAGTTGCCATGCGCGTCATAGAGGGTCTTTATGATGGTGTGACCACAAGTGAATTGGATAATTTAGCTGCAGAAATTTCTGCTACGATGACTGTGAGTCATCCTGATTATGCTCAACTTGCTGCCAGAATTTCTGTCTCCAACCTTCATAAAAATACAAAGAAGTCCTTTAGTGAAGTAATGGCCGATCTTTACGGGTACGTGAATCCTCGTAATAATAAAAAATCACCACTTATTGCTGATGACGTTTATAAGGTGATAGAAGAACATAAAGAAGAATTAGATTCTAGGATAATATATAGCAGAGATTTCAACTACGATTATTTTGGTTTTAAAACCTTAGAGAGATCTTATCTTTTAAAATTGAATGGCAAAATCGCAGAGCGGCCTCAGCATATGTTGATGCGTGTTTCTCTTGGTATTCACGGGGAAGATTTGGAATCTGTACTTGAGACTTACGAGTTGATGTCTAAAAAGTATTTTACCCATGCGACACCAACCCTATTCAATTCTGGAACTCCAAAGCCACAAATGTCATCCTGTTTCTTGCTTACCATGAAAGATGACAGTATTGATGGAATTTATGACACTCTAAAGCAAACCGCTAGAATTTCACAATCTGCTGGAGGAATAGGTTTATCTATTCATAACATAAGAGCTACTGGCTCGTATATTGCTGGCACCAATGGAACCTCCAACGGAATTGTCCCAATGCTTCGTGTATTTAACGACACTGCAAGATATGTGGACCAAGGTGGAGGGAAACGCAAGGGATCATTTGCCATGTATGTAGAGCCATGGCATGCTGATATTTTTAGTTTTTTAGACCTTAAGAAAAATCACGGTGCTGAAGAAATGAGAGCTCGTGACTTGTTTTATGCGATGTGGATTCCAGACTTGTTTATGAAACGTGTAGAGGAAAATTCAACATGGACCTTAATGTGTCCAAACGAATGCCCAAACCTTTATAACGTTCATGGCGATGAGTTCGATGAGTTATATCTCAAATACGAACAAGAAAACAAAGGTAAAAAAACAATTAAAGCAAGAGAGCTCTGGGAGAAAATCCTAGAATCTCAAATTGAAACAGGAACTCCATACATGCTTTATAAGGATGCTGCGAACCGCAAATCCAACCAAAAGAATCTAGGAACTATTCGGTCCTCCAACTTATGTACCGAAATCATGGAGTACACAAGTCCAGATGAAGTTGCTGTTTGTAATTTAGCCTCCATTGCCTTACCTATGTTTGTCAGAAATGGTGAGTTTCAACACAAAGAATTATATAAGATTGCGAAGCAAGTCATCAAGAATTTAAACAAGGTGATCGATAGAAATTACTATCCTGTAAAAGAAGCAGAAAATTCTAACTTTCGTCATAGACCTGTTGGACTTGGCATCCAAGGTCTAGCAGATGCGTTTATTATGTTGAGATTGCCTTTTACGTCTGACGGGGCTAAAAAATTGAATCAAGAGATTTTTGAGACTTTATACTTTGCAGCTGTAGAATCTTCTATGGAATTGGCCAAGATAGAAGGGCCTTATTCCTCTTTTGAGGGGTCGCCAATTAGCAAAGGAGAATTTCAGTACAACCTTTGGGGTCTAACCGATAGTGATACAAGTGGGCGTTGGGATTGGAGTAAATTGAGAGAAAAAGTAATGAAGCATGGAGTACGTAACTCTCTACTAATGGCGCCAATGCCAACGGCATCTACGTCTCAAATCTTAGGAAATAACGAAGCTTTTGAACCTTACACCTCCAATATTTATACCCGACGCGTACTTTCTGGAGAGTTTATTGTTGTCAACAAACACTTATTAAAAGACTTAGTAAGTCTTGGCTTGTGGGATGATGATCTTAAAGATGCCATCATGAGAGCTAACGGTTCGGTTCAAGGCATCGATATTGTTCCAGACGATATCAAAGAACTCTATAAAACCGTTTGGGAATTGTCCATGAAAGACATTATAGATATGTCAAGACAACGGGGGTACTTTATCGATCAGTCTCAATCCTTAAATTTATTTATGGAAGGTGCAACGTTCGCCAAACTTACATCTATGCATTTCTATGGCTGGAAAAGTGGTCTCAAAACTGGAATGTATTACTTGAGAACCAAATCTGCAGTAGATGCGATCAAGTTTACTTTGAAAAGTGAAAAGAAAGAAAAAGAAGTTCCTAGTCAATCACTACAAAATGCAGCGAAGACTTTTGAAGAAACACAAAGTCTGCCTAAAAATGTTTCCGATGATTCATCCTTAAGCCCAGAGGAATTGGAGATATTAATCAAGCAGTCTAAAGAGTCTGAAGATGATGATTGTGAGATGTGTGGGTCTTAATATAAACTGCACCTAATTATAAAACCCCAGTAAATTTATATTTACTGGGGTTTTCTTTTGAGATAAATAACTAAATCGTCTCAATACTTATGTTCTTGTCATTCTGAATTCATTTCAGAATCTGAGTCAACGGATGATCAATTTGAATAAAGACCTTGGAACAAATTCAAAGTGATCAGAAAAGTTTTAAAGCGGTTTTTCTTTTGGCTAATTTTGCTAAGTTGATTTCTTTGAGCTCCCTTTATCTAATAGATTAACTGCTACTTGATTTTAATTTGAGATTTAATTTCATCCCCAGAATCATCTTTTTTAGTAGTTATTCTTATCAGACCATCAACATCCTTAGGGTCATATCCCGCTTCTTTTAAGTCGTAAGGTGATTTTATAACCTCCATAGATTTGATTTGCTTAGGTGCGATTTTATCTAATGATTTTTGATCTACTTCCTTTCCGTCAACGATGTAGATTACTGATTCATTATTGTTTAAAACTGATCTAAACGCATCGTAAGAATTTTCTGATTCTGATGTATTGTTAGTATTCTCTTTTTTGGTGGTGATTTTAATTAAACCATCAACGTTTTTAGGATCGAAACCTTTAGCTTTTATTTCTGAAGGGATCTTGATAACGTTTATAGATTCAATTTGATCAGGTTTAATGTCATTAAAGTTTTTTTGATCTACTTCCTTTCCGTCAACTATGTAGATTACAGATCCATTATCAGTTAATGTGGATCTATAATTAGCATTTTCCCACTGAGACGCATTTTCAACACCCTTTGTAATTTTAAATTTGTTAAACATAAATGTGGTTACCTTATAATCTTGGTTAAGCTCTATAAACAAGAGTTCCTCTGTAAGTTCGCCATTATAGATTTCTTTCATCTCATCCATCGCTTGAGATAAACCTTCGAAATAAGGCTGGGAAAATTCAGATTTTGTAGTTATAGATAAGGTATTCGATTTGTCGTCATAAGAAGAACTCTCTACTGGGATATAGTTGCCTACCAGTTCTTCTTTATCTATCTTTTTCCCATTAATGATAAAGTTCTCTGCGTTCTTTATCGTCTCATAATTCATTTTTGAATCCATTTCAGTTTTAGATCTAGTTCCCAATCCAAACGGAACCTCAGCATCTTCAGAGAAATCTCTGAAAAAATAAACTGGTCTTGAAGCAACATCAGAAGAACTTACAGATCCACTGAAACCATCATTGGTCTCTACAGCCAAGGAAATTGATAGTAATTTACCGTTAGCTCCAAATTTGGCTTCAGAAAAGATCATATCAATATCTAAATCTTCTTTTAGAAATGAAGCATCAGACTCTAACTCCTCTATAGTGGCGTTTTCATCATACGAAATTTCAATTTTTGTAATCTTAGTGTCTGAAGTTGTTACTGATTCTTTAACCTGAGCTTTGGTTTCGACTTGAAAAAGAAGAAAGAAAACGACTAATAAAGGAGAAACGATAAACAGTTTCCAAAGCGATTGTGTTTGATTGTTTTTGTTGAGCATAGCGATTCTTTTTTTAATGGGGGATTGATGAAAGGAATGTTGTAATTGTGATCTGAACTGTTGTTGTGTTATCTTATACAAAGTCATTTGATAGTCTGCTTTTGCAGTTTCTGATACTGCTTTGGCGTCAGCTTCGTATTCTAGATTTAAGACTAAACTTTTTTGATATAACCAAGCAAACGGATTAAACCAAAAGAAACTATTATAGATATGTGACAAAAGAATATCAAAACTGTGTTTATAGATCACATGTGCTTTTTCATGAGCCAAAATGAGTTTCATCTCTTCTTCAGAATAGAGATTTGAATCATAAACAATATAATTCAAAAAGGAAAATGCACCTTCTGGAATAAATTGATTGACGTGAACAATGCCGTCTTTTTTAAATGCTTTAAAACGGTTCAAAAACTTTAAAAGTTTATAGAATTTGACAAATAAAGAGGCTATAAATATCAAGGAAATGCCTGAGTATATAAGTTCGATGACGGAATTTTCGATCATAAAAGACCAGAACAATTCCATTCTAGTTCTTGAAATTTCAGCAGTGGCAAATTCAGAAGAAGAAGGAATAATGCTAGACAATGTGAAATTGATTTCTTCAATCTTCGTAAATGTAAAGAGCGGTAAAATCAAGCTTAACATATAACCCAAATGAAGGTAAGCTCGCTTCAATCTATGGTAAGTTTCAGCTTCTAAAAAGAGACTGTAAATCAGCCAAAAAAGTGTCAAAATACAAGAAACTTTAGTTAAGTATATCAATAGGTCCATTAGTTTTTGTTTTTAATGAGTTCTAAAATATCTTCAAGGTCTTTTTTGGATATTTTTTCTTGTTGAGCAAAAAAAGATACCATGCTTTTATAGGAGCCTTCAAAAAACCGATTGGAGTTTTGATCCATAACCGTAGCGCTATACTTTTCCCTCTCGATAATAGGGTAGTATTGATGGCTTTTACCATAAGACGTATAGGACACAAAACTCTTATCTTCCAATTGTCTTACGATTGTAGAAATAGTATTATAATGGTTCTTGCCTTGAAGTTCTGAAACGATCTCCTTAACAAAAGCCTTTTCGAGCTTCCACAAAACACTCATCACTTCTTCTTCTTTGAGGGTGAGTTTTTCTAAATTTTTCATGTGATCTTATTTTTACATTTCAAATGTAAACTATAAAATCAGTTATACAACTATAAACCCAGTTTTAACATACTCCTGATTTTTTGGGACTTAAAAACTATATTCTTCGTCCCTGGATTTCCTTTCTAGGATTCTCTTTGAAATTAATGCTACATACAAAATCAAACATAATCACACAATTCTGAAAAAAATGGCTATCATTCATTCTAAAAAAGCTCATTAAATAGGATATTATTTTCTGGGAAATCACTTTCTAGAATTCCTTACATTTTGTACAAACTCTAACGCATGCCAATCTGGGAATCTCTTTTATCACTCAAACGCCATGGTGACACCTATAAACGCACACGCAAAGAACAAGACGATACCCGTTTAGGATTTGAAGTCGATTATGATCGTGTTATTTTCTCTTCTGAATTTAGAAGTTTACGAGATAAAACCCAAGTGATTCCCTTGTCTAAAACCGACTTTGTTCATACGCGTTTAACACATAGCTTAGAAGTTTCAGTTGTCGGCAGATCTTTAGGTCGTTTAGTAGGAAAAAAAGTATTAGAAAAACACTCACAACTAGAGGTCAATGGGCATCATTTTAATGATTTTGGGGCAATTGTAGCTGCTCCTGCTCTAGCTCACGATATTGGAAACCCTCCTTTTGGGCACAGCGGAGAGCGCGCTATTGGTGATTATTTCAAATTTGGAAACGGCAAACGATTCAAATCCAAACTATCGGATGTTGTTTATCAAGATTTATTTAAGTTTGAGGGGAACGCCAATGGATTCAAACTCCTTTCTGATGATAAATATGGCTCTCTGGGAGGTCTTCGGCTTTCTTATGCAACTTTAGGAGCCTTTACCAAGTATCCAAAAGCTTCACTTCCTCACAAACCCACCCATCAAGTCGCCGATAAATAGTTTGGATTCTTTCATCAACAGCAGGAAAAATTTCAAAATGTTGCAGAACAATTGTGTTTGCAAAAAGTTATGGAAGGTGATAATATCCGCTACAAGAGGCATCCTTTAGCTTTTTTGGTAGAAGCTGCAGATGACATTTGTTATACCATCATCGATTTTGAAGATGGAATCAATCTAGGTTTAATCCAAGAGGAATTTGCCTTATACCAAATTAGACCTATAATGACGCAATAAATCGTTTTACCGATATGAGTTCGGTACAGGCTTTTTTCGCCTGCTTTTCATCAAAAATAATTACCGTAGCTAAGGCTATGCTAGTTATTTTTGATTTCAATCAATCAATCAAAAAATAATTCAATTTATTCATACGGCATTATAAATATAATTTGGTATTAGAGTATTTATCCAAAATCGTTCATAAGAATATAAATACGACCAAGTATTCACAGCTTTCTACTACCAAAAATAGAATTAGTTATTTAAGGTCTTTAGCTATAGGGGCACTAATTGAGGATGTTGTTGCTCTCTTCATGGAGAATGAGGACGCAATTTTAAATGGAGATTATCACACGGCTTTGCTCGACAAGTCCACTTATAAAGTCCAGATAGAGGATATTATCAAGATCAGCGTTAAAAACATTTACCAAAGCCAAGAGGTATTGGACAAAGAAATTGCAGGCTATAAAATATTGACTAAGATTTTAGACGACTTTACCATAGCTATAGAAGATGATCATGCAGGAGAGGCAAGCAATTTTGATAAATTGATTTTAAAAAATTTCCTCAAGGACTTCGATTTTTCTGAAGCTAAACTTGAGGATTGGCTTGTAGATATATGTTCTCATGTCGCTTCACTTACCGATAGTAAAGCCCTTAGAACTTATCGTAAATTAATAGGAAGTGATTTTTAGAAACTAGATCAAGCCCACTAGATCCTTAATTTGAATTTTAAAATAACTGTGTGTCTGGTTCATAGATTCACTATTGTGATAAAAACTTTTCAAAAGTGTGTAATAGCCTATTTGGATGTTCAATATAAGACATATGTCCCCCTGGTAAGATTTCAACTTTGGTTCGTGTTGCTTGAGCAACAGCTTTTGTTGTATCAATATCTATAAGTTTGTCCAGAGCCCCTAAGATTATAAGACATTTAGAGTTCATTTTTTTTAATACATCTATTCTTTCTTTTCGATCTCGTAACCCTTTTAGCGTATTGATAATTCCTTTTTGTGAACAGGATTTCGCTTCAAGGATAGCAGTATCGATTTCAGAAGAAAACCGGTCTTGGTCCTGAGGTAAGAACAAGTGTTTTACAGCCATAGTTACAAAAGCTTGTGGGTATTTTTGTATCATCCCTATCGCTCTATTCCGCTCTTGCTTCCGAATTTCGGAGTCCGCTAAAGGGGTAGAATTTAAAAGAAGTATTTTATTGATCTCTTTAGAACTTGCCTGGGTGTTTTGGTTGCCTAGGCTTGCTCGCTGAAGGCACAATTCAGCTAAAGCTAAAGCCACGTAACCTCCCATAGAATGACCGATAAGACTAACTTTTTGAATATTTTCAAATTGGATTAAGGCTAAAAGGAGTTCAGCATAATCTTCCATGGTATGGATATATCCAATCGCTTCGGTCTCCCCATGCCCCGGTAAATCTATCGCTAAAACTCTATAGTTTTTGGAAAGCACATCTTGAAGGGTGGCCCACATCCTCTTATTTTCTAAAAATCCGTGGATTAAAATTAGGGGCTCGCCAGCCCCTATACAGGAATAATAAATTGGTGTTCCTTTATAAATAAACGTCATTGTCATAAAAAGCCATGTGATTTTTGCAAGTGATTAATTTTACTATTTTTGTCTGTGTCAAATTTAATAAAGTAAATACCTGAACTTAGATGAGAAACATCAACCTGATTTGAATTCGCAAGCGAAGTAGTCATCGCTCTTTTCCCTTGTATGTCAAACAATTCAATATGATTAACTGTATTTGTATATTGATGCTCATCAAAAGTTTTGTTGTTTAAATTTTGAATGTCTATCAATTCACAACTTACCCATTTATTGCTCGGGTTTTCAATATCTATATCCCAAATTTCATCAATTCTAAATACCTGATTACCGTCTTTTTCAACACATATTGTAAAATATGTAAAAAAAATATTCAAATCCTTCAGCCTTCAGGAAGAGTGACTTGTTCTGAAAACATCATTGGCAATACCCCTTCTTTGATAAATATTTCAACGTACCAAGAAGTTTCAAAATATATAATTTTATAATTGCCATCATAAACTATATCACTAACAGTAAGAGGATTATCATTGCCTCCAAAAAATGGCGAAAAAATCTCAGTAGTGTCTCCAATTTCTAGTGATAAATCCGCTATTAAAAATTCCTCAGCATCAATTGTTGGCCGATACCATAACTTACCTTCTTCCAAATTCTCCCTATAATAAAAAGAAATGTTGGGTTCCGTTTGATTGTACTTAAAGCGATCTGCTTTTTTTAAAATTTCACCATCTGCTGAAACGACTTCTGTCGCAATAGAAAGCGAATCCAAAAATCGTGGGTCTTCACCCAGTGTCCCGTCGTCATGTATATATATAACGCGGGTATCTTCCTCACCAAAAAAAGATTGATAATTTTGAGCGTTTACTGAAGCCACAAAAAGGAGAAAAAAGTTTAATAGGAATAAGATCTTCATAACTAGTCTTTTTAAAATCACAATAAAGCTAAGATATTTTCTCTCTAATATATTAATCTATTGATAGTTAAAAACTTATTCCTATTTCTTATTAAGAATTCATTAAATCCTCTATTTCTTCAATTTCGATAGGAATATTAGCCATCAAATTCTTGGGAGCACCATTTTCTTGAATAACCACATCGTCTTCTAGACGAATACCCATATTTTCCTCTGGCAGATAAATTCCTGGCTCCACAGTGAAAACTTGGTTGGGTTTCATCGGTTCGTTAAGCAGACCATAATCATGTGTGTCTAGCCCAATATTATGAGACGTCCCGTGCATAAAATATTTTTTGTAGGCAGGCCAATCTAGGTTTTCGTTTTGAACATCTGCCTTGTCTAACAATCTAAGATCTAGCAATTCAGAGGTCATTAATTTTCCCACTTCTACATGGTAATCTTTCCAAATAGTGCCAGGCACCAATAAATTGGTAGCTTCTTTTTTGACCTTATTTACGGCATTATAAATTTGCTTTTGTCTATCACTGAACTTTCCAGATACAGGAATAGTACGAGTCATATCACTCGCATAATTGGCATACTCTGCCCCAACATCTATCAAGATTAAATCGCCAGCTTTCAACTGTTCTTTATTTTCTATATAATGAAGCACCGTTGCGTTTTTTCCTCCTGCGATAATAGGTGTATAGGAAAAGCCTCGAGATTTATTTATCAAAAATTCATGCATAAACTCAGCCTCCAACTCGTACTCCCATTGGCCTGGTTTGGTATAGTTTAAAATTCTTCTCAGGCCTTTTTCAGTAATAGCGCAAGCTTTTTGCATCACTTCTAGTTCTAAAGGATGCTTGATAGAGCGCAAGCGTTGTAAAATAGGATTGCTTTTGGCCACTTGATGGGCGGGGTAGTTTTCTTTTAACCACTTATTAAATCGATCTTCACGAGTCTGGGTGGCGTGGTCTGCTCGATAGTGTTCGTTGGTATTCATATATACCAAACCGCATTGAGTCATCAATTCATTAAAGATCTTCGGGAAGTCTTTTAGCCAGTATACCGTGTTTATCCCTGTGTTTTTGAGCGTTTTTTCCTTATTGAGTTTCTCTCCTTCCCAAACTGCTATATGCGGATTGGTCTCTGTCAGAAATAAAATTTCTCTGTGTTTAGGGTTTGGAGCATCAGGAAATAAGACCAAAATACTTTCCTCTTGGTCTACACCGCTGAGGTAATAAATATTTCGATCTTGTTGAAAAGGAATGGTACTATCTGCACCAATTGGGTAGGTATCGTTAGAATTGAATACTGCCAGACTATTAGCCAGCATCTGACTCACAAAATTTTTTCTATTCTGAATGAACAAGTCAGATTTTATAGGTTCGTATCTCATAAACTTAATTTTCCTCAAAGGTAAGAAATGGAAGGTGAAAATTGTGTTTGTTAGGTTTTAAGTGTTAATTAAAGACTTTTAAGACCTAAACTAAATGATAAAACTCAAAGGTTTTCGTGAAATTAGTTGAATAGGCTTTAAAATTATTCTAAATTAGGGCTAAACAGCTTGCTTTATTTGTTTGAGAGGTCTACGTAGTGTATTTTTGTCTTATAATAAAATAAAGACTTATGGCTGGAATAAGCAAAACATCAATAGCAAGGAAATTTGCTATGGCTCTATCAGGACTTTTTTTAGTCCTTTTTTTAGCTCAACATTTTACAATAAATCTTACATCGGTAGTTAGCCCAACTACTTTTAACGAAATCTCCCATTTTATGGGGACCAATTTTGTCGTTCAAGCGATTTTACAACCTATTTTAATTTTAGGAGTGGTATTTCACTTTGTTATGGGTTTCGTATTGGACATTAGAAATAGGAAAGCAAGGTCTGTGAGTTATGCAAAATTTAACGGTGCTTCCAATTCTTCATGGATGTCAAGAAACATGATTATTTCTGGAGGTGCAGTATTGCTATTTATAGGCTTACATTTCTATGATTTCTGGATACCAGAATTGGTTCATAAATACGTTGAGACGCATCCCGATGATCCAACACGCTATTATCAAGAAACCGTAGCGAAATTTACTGGAGACCCAGTTCGAACAGGTTTGTATGCGTTGTCATTTTCTTTTTTAATGCTTCACTTATTTCATGGCTTCGCCTCTTCGTTCCAATCTGTTGGTTTTAACAACATGTATTCAAAAGCATTAAAAGTCTTTACAAAAGCTTTTGCAATTGTTATCCCAATGGGATTTGTTTTTATTGCTATATTTCACTACATTAATAACTTATAAGCGAAAGGATTATGACAGTTTTAGATTCAAAAGTACCAGAAGGACCCATAGAGAAAAAATGGACCAAACATAAAAATGAAATCAATCTTGTTAATCCCGCCAACAAACGTAATATTGATATTATAGTTATTGGTACTGGTTTAGCTGGAGGTAGTTCTGCAGCAACATTAGCAGAACTTGGATATAATGTAAAAACATTTTGTTTTCAAGATTCGCCCAGACGTGCACACTCTATTGCAGCTCAAGGGGGAATTAACGCTTCAAAAAACTATCAAGGTGATGGGGATTCTGACTTCAGACTATTTTACGACACTGTAAAAGGTGGCGATTATAGATCTCGAGAAGGCAACGTTTACAGACTTGCAGAAGTATCTAGTAATATCATTGACCAATGTGTGGCTCAAGGAGTTCCTTTCGCAAGAGAATATGGAGGTTTACTAGATAACAGATCATTTGGAGGTGTATTGGTATCAAGAACTTTTTACGCCAAAGGGCAAACTGGTCAACAGCTTTTACTTGGAGCTTATTCAGCGATGAACAGACAAATTAACAGAGGCAAGATTCAAACTTTCAATAGACATGAAATGATGGATTTGGTTTTGGTCGACGGAAAAGCGAGAGGAATTATCGCTAGAAATTTGGTGACTGGAGAAATTGAAAGACATTCTGCACACGCGGTAGTCTTAGCCTCTGGTGGTTATGGTAATGTGTTCTACTTATCTACCAACGCTATGGGTAGTAACGTGATGGCCGCTTGGAGAGCTCACAAAAAAGGAGCCTTTTTTGCAAATCCGTGCTTTACACAAATTCACCCTACTTGTATTCCTGTTTCAGGAGATTTACAGTCAAAATTAACCCTGATGTCTGAGTCGTTGAGAAACGATGGACGTATTTGGGTTCCCAAACATAAAAAAGACGCTGAAGCTATTCGAGAGGGCAAGTTAAAGCCAACTGAACTAGGTGAAGAAGATAGAGATTATTATTTAGAGAGAAGATATCCAGCTTTTGGAAATCTCGTTCCGCGTGATGTTGCTTCTAGAGCAGCAAAAGAACGTTGCGATAAAAACTATGGTGTAAATAAGACAGGCCAAGCGGTTTATCTGGATTTTAAAGCTGCCATTGAACGTTATGGTAAAGAAAAAGCCTTTATATCCGGACATAAAAATCCAGAAAAGGAAGAAATTATAAAATTGGGTGAAGAAGTTATTGAGTCCAAGTATGGTAACCTATTTGAGATGTATGAGAAAATTACAGATCAAAACCCATACAAAACTCCAATGATGATTTTCCCTGCGGTTCACTATACAATGGGAGGTCTTTGGGTAGATTACAACTTAATGACTACTATCCCTGGATGTTACGCTACTGGAGAGGCTAATTTCTCTGACCACGGAGCAAATAGGCTAGGAGCTTCAGCCCTTATGCAAGGTTTAGCAGATGGCTATTTTGTTTTACCATATACCATTGGTGATTACTTATCAGAGGATATTAGAACTGGACGCATTTCCACAGACACTGAAGAGTTTGAGAAAGCAGAAAAAGAAGTGAAGGAAAGAGTACAAAAACTTTTTGATGCTAAAGGCAAAAATCCTGTTGACTATTACCATAAGAGATTAGGGAAAATTATGTGGGACAAATGTGGAATGTCTCGAAACGCAAAAGACCTTAAAGAAGCTCTAGTTGAAATTAAAGAATTAAGAGATGACTTTTGGGCCAATGTTAGAGTAACAGGTAAACAAGGGACTAAAAATGCTGAATTAGAGAAAGCAGGACGAGTTGCAGATTTCCTTGAACTCGGTGAACTTTTTGCTAAAGATGCTTTAGACAGAAATGAATCTTGTGGTGGTCACTTCAGAGAAGAATACCAGACTGAAGATGGTGAAGCTTTAAGAGATGACGAAAATTATCGATTTGTCTCAGCATGGGAATATGTTGGTAATCCTAGCGATGCAAAACTTCACAAAGAAGAATTGATTTTCGAGAATATTGAATTAAAAACAAGAAGCTATAAATAATTGAATTATGAAGCTTAATTTGAAAATATGGCGTCAAGAAGACGCCAAGGACAAAGGAGGATTTAAAGATTACAAAGTAGATGGTATCGATGGTGATATGTCTTTCTTGGAAATGCTAGATGTTTTGAATAACACTCTAGTTATGGAAGGAGTTGACCCTGTTGAATTTGACCATGACTGTAGAGAGGGAATCTGTGGATCGTGTTCACTCCAAATTAATGGAGAACCTCATGGACCAGATAGACGTGTCACTACATGTCAACTCCACATGAGGAAGTTTAAAGATGGAGATGACATAGTCATAGAACCCTTCAGAGCGACTGCATTTCCTGTTATTAAAGATTTAGTTATCGATAGATCTGCTTTTGATAGAATTCAGCATGCTGGTGGTTACATATCGGTTAACACCTCTGGTAATACTCAGGATGCCAATAGTATTCCCATCGAAAAAGATAATGCAGACGATTCTTTTTATGCAGCGACCTGTATTGGTTGTGGTGCGTGTGTCGCCGCTTGTAAAAATGCGAGTGCGATGTTATTTACCGCCGCAAAAGTATCACAGTTTGCTTTATTGCCTCAAGGAGAAGTAGAAGCACACGAACGTGTACTCAGTATGGTGAATCAGATGGATAAAGAAGGATTTGGAAACTGTACCAACACAGGAGCCTGTGAAATAGAATGTCCTAAAGGGATTTCTCTTGAGAACATCGCTAGATTGAATAGAGAATATTTAGGAGCTAGCTTTTCAGGATAGCCTTGAATTGAAATAAATCATACTAGATTGAGCTAAAAAAGCAGAAATTTTTGAAATTTCTGCTTTTTTAATGACTAAATCTGAAAGTGAATACCAATCTTAAATTTAATGATCCGTTTCGGGTTTTATAATACAAGCACCTTAGTTTTAAACGATAAAGCAATTTCATTTACTAGTTACTTTAGCTTTAGTGAATTTCTCTCGTTCAGGTAGCCTATTAGAATATGATGTTCTTAGATTCAACCAAAATAGATGACAAGTAGAAAATAAGTGAGTATTCCTTTGCAAAAATTCGATGAGGTTTTAAAAAAGAAATGAATCTTTTGACAAAGACTTCAATCTTCGATGTGCTAAAATTAAAAAAGTAGCTAAATTTTGTAAATAATCAGGATTTTAATTGCTTCAGAGTTTTTATCAAACTTATAAGTATCATTTTATTTTTTGGTATTTGAGTTTATTTTAAATTCAACTGATAGTATTTTTTCAACAGTTAAAAGGGGCTAACAAGTTTTAATAATGAATAGTTTGTAAAGAATAAATAAATCTTAAAGGCTTTTTTAATACTGTGATTTTATTCTAAACCATTTGTCAAAAATAAAGGGACTTCACAAGAGTTTAAAAAAATCGAGGTTCAATAAATAGGTTGAGCCGCTAAGAATTATAAAAGTCTTTAAAAATATAATACCAATTTAGTTCTCAAATGTGAGCATTTTGATACAGTGGGCATTATAGGGTTAGGAATCTAAACTGTTAAAATCAATCTGTTCTTTGATTAGCTGGTTTACATGAAAAGTATTAGTGATCACTCTCTTTCTCTCTCTGTTTAAGTGTTGGCTGGACTCAACTATATACCTTAGGTATAAAGCATGGCGCTAATCATTCAAAACTTTCCAAAGCAAACCAGAACGGGTATAGGTCTATTTATGATGTTGAGGTTATTATTTGATAAACCCAATAAAGCCTTTGTACACAGAAATACATTCCTTGCTACTGGGCATATCAACAAGGAGGCTCTGTTCCATACTTTACTACAAAATTGGTCCCTACAATATTCATGAAATAGACTTACATAAAGTATGACAAAGGAACAGGAAAGAGGTTTACCTTATTTAACCATACGATACACAAGATACAGAGTTTAAGTATATAGATTTATGCTTAATTATGTGAAAATAAATTGTTTATAAAAAATCACTTAAAAGATCAAGGTATAACTTAACTTACTCACTAGTAAATAACTATACTGCAACTGTACGATTTCGTTACCAAAATAATAAAGGAGGTTTATGTTTGTATTTTTAAGATAGCAATACAGATTTATTGAGATTAAAATCTATAATGACATATTTTTTAACTTTTATTCGGCGACAATAATTCTTATTTAAATCATATATTCCTATTCATAAATCGAACTTTACCCTTAGCAATTGACTTATAATCTTGAACTACTTCTGATAAAGTGTCTTGAGAAAAACTTTAAAGAATTTATGAATAGTATATTAATAATACATCGATAAAAGTTTAAGATTGCCGTATTTTTAAATAAACTTAGTGATTTCAACATCAAGCTTTCGACTAACATACAAATTAAAATCTGAGAAATTTGAAACAAGAACATATTGTCATTATTGGAAATGGTATATCAGGAGTGACTTTAGCTAGGCATATTCGTAAATTATCCAAGCAGCGGATCACCTTGATTTCTTCTGAAAGTGAATATTTCTTTTCTAGAACTGCTTTGATGTACGTTTATATGGGTCATATGAAATGGAATCATCTTAAGCCTTATGAAGATGGATTTTGGAAGAAAAATAGAATAGACATAAAGAAAGCTCACGTTTCTGTCGTGGATCATAAAAACAAAGAACTTCAATTAGAATCAGGAGAAGCATTTCCCTATGACAAGCTGGTCATTGCTTGTGGCTCTAAGTCTAATAAATACGGTTGGCCAGGTCAAGATTCAAAAGGTGTTTTAGGCCTTTATAGCAAACAGGATTTAGAGTCCTTAGAAATCCATGCGCCAAATAAGGAGGTCTGTAAGAGAGCGGTTATTGTTGGAGGTGGTTTAATAGGAATTGAATTAGCAGAAATGCTTTCGACTAGAAATATACCTGTTACTCTATTGGTAAGAGAGAAACATTTTTGGAACAATATCTTACCTGATGAAGAAGCCAAACTCATTGACAGACATATTCGAGAGCATCACATCGACTTAAGATTAGAGACTAATTTGGAAGAAATCAGTGCTGATGATACAGGTAAAGTCAAGGCCATAAAAATTAAAGAAACAGGTGAAGTTCTAGAGTGTGATTTTGTAGGATTAACACCTGGGGTTTCACCAAATATTGATTTCCTTAAATCTAGCGGTATAGAATTAAATCGAGGAGTCTTAGTAAACCGAAATCTAGAAACCAGCGTTGAGGACATTTACGCCATTGGAGACTGTGCAGAGCAGAGGCATCCTATTGGAAATCGTCCATCAATTGAAGCCGTTTGGTATACTGGTAGAATGATGGGGGAGACTTTGGCACAAACACTTTGTGGAAAGCCTAGAGAATACAAACCAGGACAATGGTTTAATTCAGCTAAATTTTTTGACATAGAATATCAAACATACGGTTGGGTTTTTAGCCAACTCAAGGAGGGGCACGCTGATTTCTATTGGGAACATACCGACGGAAAAAAATGCATACATATCCAATATGAGATAGAGTCAAGGATTTTTAAAGGAATAAATACCTTTGGAATTCGACTGCGTCATGAGGTTTTTGATCGTTGGTTAACTCAAAAAGCTACAGTTGATGGTGTCGTTAAAAACCTAAAGTTGGCTAACTTTGATCCTGAATTTTTTAAGTCTTATGAGAAAGAAATTCAAAATAAATTTCAACATACATTAAAAACAATCTAATTATGAGTGAATATGTAAACATGTCTGTCACAGGCAACTCGCCAGAAGCTTTAAACGTTCAGCAAAAACTATCTTCTGCACTAGGATTATTGGGTGTTTCTATAATGATCTTATCGGGTTTCAATATTCAATTTCAGCCTAAAATTGTTTGGGTGAGTTTAGCGCTTATCCTGGTTTTTGCAGGGATCTTTTGGTATTCCAAAGCGAGTTATGGTCATGCGACTGAAGGTGTCAAAAACGATCGGGTTTATTTTAAATCTCTAACCAACCGAGGATTCTGGGCTTATATTTTAGGCTTAGCCTTGACAGCATTTTATATTGTGCTTTATTTCTATCCCAGTTGGATAGGATTAAGTAGCGATGGAAAAAACACTGGAGTTGTCGCTTTGTTCGATCCGTTAAGTAAAGCTATAAGTGGGAATGCAGCAAGCCAATGGTTTGTCTACGGAACTTTATACACCCTAGCTATTGTTGGTTTTGGCATTAAATTTTTGTGGAAATATCGTCATAATCGCTATCAACGTTTACGCACATTTTCAGTTATGTTTTTTCAATTGGGATTTGCATTTTTAATCCCAGAGTTGATGTCAAGACTCAATGGAGATGATTTTTCATTACCCTATTATAACTTTGTTAATATATGGCCTTTAAACTATTATAACTTTGAGCAATATAGAGTCGACCAGTATATAAGTGCCGGAAATGTTGGAATTGGACTACTTATTTTTGGAGTTCTTTCTATCCTTGTTATCACTCCTATTTTAACTTATAAATATGGTAAACGCTGGTATTGCTCTTGGGTGTGTGGTTGTGGAGGATTAGCAGAAACCGCGGGAGACTCTTTCCGTCACTTGAGTGATAACTCTCAATCTGCTTGGAAATTAGAGCGCTGGCTAGTCCATACAGTTGTTGTTTTCGTTGTGATAATGACGACAGCGGTTGTTTATTCATATCTAAATACTGACAAGTATTGGTTGTCTGGTACTGCTTTCCTAATAAGTGTAGCAAGTTTACTAACGACAGTATTCACTTGGACGATGCTTTATAAGCGTGAAGAATTGCAAAACGATGCTAAATATGGGGCTATCGGTTTTTTTGTTGTTATACTTTCCTTATTGGGGCTTCACTTTTCTGGGCTTGTAGATAAGGTCTTTTTATTTGAGGCTGAAACCTTAAGATCAACTTATGGTTTCGTTATTGGTGCTATCTTCTCTGGAGTCGTAGGGGTGGGCTTTTACCCTATCTTTGGAAATAGAGTTTGGTGTAGATTTGGATGTCCTATGGCTGCAATTTTAGGATTTCAACAGCGCTTATTTTCAAAATTCAGAATTACGACCAATGGTGGCCAATGTATTTCCTGTGGAAATTGTACAACGTATTGCGAGATGGGAATAGATGTGAGAGCTTATGCACAGAAAGGAGAAAACATAGTTAGATCGTCATGTGTTGGTTGTGGAATTTGTGCTTCAGTCTGTCCGAGAGGAGTCTTAAAACTGGAGAACGATACGCCAGCTGGCAGAATCAATTCAAAAGAAATCCTTCTTGGAAACGATGTGGATTTGATGGACTTAGTGAACCAAAATAAGTAATACCAAATTATATTTATAATACCGTATGAATAAATTGAATTATACTACGACGAAGCTCAGCACAGGTTTTTTGATTGATTGATTGAAATCAAAAATAACTAGCATAGCCTTAGCTGCGGTAATTATTTTTGATGAAAAGCAGGCGAAAATAGCCTGTGCCGAATTCGTATCGGTAAAATGATTTATTGCGTCATTATAGGTCTAATTTGGTATAAGACAAGTTTATAGTTTAATTTAACTCCTTCTCACTTATCTGGGAAGGAGTTTCGTTTTTATTCAAAAAAACATAAACTTATTAAAAACCTATTTTTTTTAATAAAGGCAAACAGATTTAAACTTATATAAGTTTTACTTATCATTGCATAAAATATATAAGTTAAACTTATAGTGTATATGACTTCTTATTTTGTTTCCTTTACTCTAAATTAAATACGCTCATAATGGAAGATATAAAAAATTCAAAAGCAAAGGGTGGCGGTGTCAATTCCTCTCCCGCGAAATGTCCATTTTTAAATGGCGATATGAAGGAAGCTGCTGGCGGTGGTCCCAATAACAGAGACTGGTGGCCAAACTCTTTAAACATAAATATACTCAGGCAAAATTCCTCAATGGCTAACCCAATGCATGAAGATTTTAATTATGCGGAAGAGTTTATGACCCTAGATCTTAATGCTGTTAAAAATGATTTGAAAGAACTCATGACGACTAGCCAAGAGTGGTGGCCAGCAGATTATGGGAATTATGGTCCATTCTTTATAAGAATGGCTTGGCATGCGGCTGGAACTTATAGAATCCAAGATGGACGCGGTGGAGCAGGAACTGGTTCTCAACGGTTTGCACCACTTAATAGTTGGCCAGATAATACCAACCTTGACAAAGCAAGACTATTGCTATGGCCAATAAAAAAGGAATATGGTAGAAAATTATCTTGGGCAGATTTAATTGTGCTTGCAGGAAATGTAGCTCACGAATCCATGGGCCTTAAAATGCAAGGTTTTGGTGGAGGACGTGAAGATGTATGGCAGCCTGAAGAAGATGTGTATTGGGGATCTGAAAGAGAATGGTTAGGTAATGATATACGATACTCTGAAGGAGAATTAGAATATCCGTTAGGAGCTTCCCATATGGGGCTGATTTATGTTAACCCAGAAGGACCAAATGGAAAACCAGATCCTATAGGTGCCGCTCATGATATTCGAGTTACTTTTGGTCGAATGGCTATGAATGATTATGAAACCGTAGCCTTAATTGCTGGGGGGCACACTTTTGGCAAAACTCACGGTGCAGCAAATGATTTGGAATATCTAGAAGCTGAACCAGAAGGTGCACCAATCGAAATGCAAAGTATGGGTTGGAAAAATAATTACAAAAGCGGTAAAGGTGAAGATACAATCACCAGTGGACTTGAAGGCGCTTGGACAGATACACCCACCAAATGGAGTCATAAATATTTTGAAAATTTATTTAAATATGATTGGGAGTTGACTAAAAGTCCGGCAGGGGCACACCAATGGAAGCCAAAAGACAATGGAGGAGCAGGGACTATTCCAGATGCACATAACCCTAATAAAAAACATGCTCCATTTATGTTGACTACAGATATTGCTTTAAAGGAAGATCTTGCCTATGAAAAAGTATCCAAGCATTTTTATGAAAATCCAGATGAATTTGCTGAAGCTTATTCCAAAGCTTGGTTTAAGTTAATGCATCGTGATATGGGACCAATTGATCGTTATTTAGGGCCAGATATCCCAAAAAAACAGGAGAAATGGCAAGATCCTATACCTGCTGTAGACCACGAATTAATCGATGATAAAGAAGGCACCGATTTAAAATCTAAAATCTTAAATTCTGGGTTATCTATTTCAGAATTGATTTCTACAGCTTGGGCTTCAGCTTCTACCTTTAGACATTCCGATAAGCGTGGTGGTGCAAATGGCGCTCATATAAGACTCGAGCCACAAAGAAATTGGGAAGCCAATTCTCCAAAACAACTGTCTAAAGTTCTTGAGGTTTTGACTAAAATTCAATCTGAATTTAATACGTTACAAAAAGGAAACAAAAAAGTTTCCATGGCAGACTTAATTGTATTAGGTGGAAATGCCGCTATAGAGCAGGCTGCTGAAGTTGGAGGAAATTATATCCAAATTCCATTTTATCCAGGAAGAACAGATGCCTTAAAAGAGCAAACTGAGATTAATTCGTTTGACGCTTTGGAGCCGATGGCTGATGGATTTAGAAACTATTCTAGGGGGTTTTCTAAAGTTACGGAAGAAGAATTGCTCATAGATAGAGCCAATTTATTGACATTAACGGCTCCCGAAATGACAGTACTTATCGGAGGCATGAGAGTCTTAAACACCAACTATGACCATTCTGAACATGGTGTTTTTACAACTCGTCAAGGCGTCTTAACAAATGACTTCTTTACAAATCTATTAGATCTTGGAACTACTTGGAAATCTAGTAATGAAAAACAAACCTTGTTTAAAGGAAGTGACCGTAAAACGGGAGAGATAAAATGGACAGGAACACGAGCAGATCTTATTTTTGGATCCAATTCAGAATTAAGGGCTCTTGCTGAAGTTTATGGATCCTCGGACTCTGAAAAAAAGTTTGTCAAAGATTTTGCATCTGCTTGGAATAAAGTAATGAATTTAGACCGGTATGATTTACACCAAATTTGAATTAGAGTCAAGAGGTGGTTTGGAAACGAACTGCCTCTTTTTATTTAGAACCTTAGGGGAGGTTACAACGTAAATAGTTTAAACCTATTTAGAATCCAGTTCTACTGTTTTTAAGTATATCTCTTTAGATAGCTATTCTAAAAAGTTTACACTTCGCGAATACCTGCATAAGAGGCAAATAGAAGTTTATAATTTAGAATAAAGACACTTTACAATTATAAATATGTTCAGAATTCAATCTTTAATATTATTTTTATAGAAATTACAGCAATATTTATGTAGAAGCAAGTGTTTTAAATAACTTGCTAGGGTAAATTGACTTATTTTAAATACATGAAATATTTACTTATTATATGTGTCATTTTTTTAGGGTGTACAGACAATAGACCTCTAGACTCAGATGATTTTGAAGTGAGTCCAAGGTTTGAAGTTAACTTGTTTCAAATTCAGTATCCAACTCAACTTATCAATGTTGGATATGATTCTATCCCTTCTCCTGATATTATTCGCCAATTTGTGAATACCGATTTTCTAAATGAGCAGTTTAATGCGGATTATTTAAAATCTCTAGAATTTAAGTTTTTAGCAGAGAACAGCATCAATACTCCACAAACTTTTAAGTTTACTTTCTTTGATGCCGATGGCGTTGAAACTTTGACAATTACTCATAGTATAGCAGGTGGTAATGAGTCTAGTCCACAAACAGAGAGGTTTGCAGACCCATATACTACACAATCTGACATAGAAAAAATAACAAACAGTGAAGAGTTAGAGGTTTTTTTTAGTCAGCCTTCACAAGCGAGTAATAACGGTATAATGAACCTTGAGTGTGTTATTGAGGCTGGTTATCTTTATACAGGAGAATGAAGTTTATCCCTATTCTCTTTTTTGTTCTATTATCCAATACTTCATGGAGTCAAGACAATCATTTGCTCTACAACCAGACGCATAATCCGCAATCTCTGATGCTGAATCCAGGAGCTGCTTATGAAAAAACAGACTTTCATATCGGAGTCCCTATACTTTCTAATGTTTATGCTTCTGTTGGAAACACGGTGCTCAATGTTGATAATTTATTCAATACTAGAGATTTCAACACCAATGTGGCAGCATCTCTAGATCGTATATCAGCTAAAGATTTTGTGGCTTTTAATCAAAAGATTGACCTTATTAATTTCGGTTGGAAAAGCAATTCGCGTTACTATACTGCGGGAGTATATCAGGAAACTGATGCTGTATTAAATTTTCCAAAAGACTTATTACAACTTGCTTATTATGGAAATGCTGGTCAAAATAGGAGTTATGATATTGGACAAATCAACTTCAGAGGAAACCTACAGACCGTATTCCATTTTGGTATTAATCAACAAGTGAGTGACGATCTACATATCGGGGTGAGAAGTAAGCTCTACACTTCGAGTGTTAATATAAAATCAGTAAGAAATACTGGGCGTTTCATATCCAGGGATAATCAGCAAGGGTTTTTACTCAATCAAAGCATAAGCGATTTGAACTTAAATTTTCAAAGTACAGGTTTCCAAAGTCTTGATCAACTGACTCCTGGGAATATACTCATAGGTTCTAACTATGGATTAGGCTTTGATTTTGGGATGTCTTATTTTTTTAATGAGAGGCTAGAATTCACAGGGAGTATTTTAGACCTTGGTTTTATTCGTTTTACAAAAGACACCAGTCAGGACGTTTATGAAGGTTCTTTTGATTACGGTGGTCTTGTTATACAGTTCCCTGATTTTGCAAGTGGTGTCAATTTGATCGATTATTATCAAAATTTGCTCGATGATATTGAAACGAATTTACTAGGGGAAACTACTTCTAGATCATACACATACGTTCAACCTACTAAAATAAATTTAGGATTGAGTTATAATTTTGGAAGAGAAGCAAGGCCATGCACTTGCAGTCTAAAGTCAGTGGCAAAGCCCTCAGGCAATCAAACTCTAAGTCTGCATGCTTTTAGTATGGTAAGTGCGGGGAATCTATTTTACAGTCTCAATGGAATCTATCAGCGGAGCTTTTGGAAAGTGTTGTATGCAAAAGTGAGTTTAGGGATAGATCAATTTAATAGACTAAATTTTGGAGGAGGGTTGGCTCTAGATGTATGGAAATTTAATCTATCTCTAAATGTAGATCGCTTAAATCATTTTAACAACATTTATAATGCCAAGGCTCTAGCTTTTCAGTTTGGTTTAAACCTAAAACTTTAAGGCCTTTTTTTGAATCCAACCACATATCCTTAGCCTTCAACAGCTATCTAATATTCTGAGGTATTCTTATATGTCACAGTTCCTTGAATATGTTTAAAACTTAAAGAGGTCAAACCTAGTTTTACGCCTGCTTGCATTTTTTGCAATCCGTAGTGTCCAAATTGACTATCGTCTAGAAGTTATTTTAAACCTTTAACTTCTTGAGAAGCAACCTTAGCGGGTTAACCAATACAAATATCTTACAGCATTCTTCCTGTTAAAAACCAGCCCTCTTTTTTCGTTTTCAATATTTACTAAAATTATAGAAAGGAGAACTGGTGTTTCTATCTTTTTTTTGGGTCGCGCCGTACTTTGAGGGGCAGTAAGCTTTTCTCTGCTTAAAGCTTCTTATAGAGATTATACCAGTAGGAGTCTGATATCGAAGATAAATTCATAAAGACTAAAATAAAAATAGGCTCAAAATTTAAACATACATTCAATCTATCATAACCCTAAACGAATGGGAAAGACCTTTAAACCCATCTAGCTCAGCGGTTAAAGAACCTACAGCGAGTTCTGCTTCAATTTTTAATGGGATTTTGTTTTGATCTGCAGTAATCCAAAACGTCAAGCTTTCTTGAGCTTCAAAAATACGTTCTGCTTTGACGTATGGTCTAAATTTTAAGCAAGCTACTCTTCCGAATTTAGAATCCAAAACTTCATAGCCAAGGAATTTAGTTTTAAAATCATAGTTTTCATTATCAAAAAACATGTTTAAGCGAAATTCTTGACCAACCTTCAAGGTTTCAATATCAATACTGTTCCTGAGTTTATAGAAGGCAGAAAGCATATCTTGAGTATTATACTTAAAATCAAAAGATTCAGTTGTACCGCTTTTATGATCTATGACTTTAACCCGTCTTGAGTTATGATTAAAGTAGAGTTCCTTGTCTTTTTTGTAACCTCCTTCATCAATCTTCCTTACAAACTTTACAGGCAGTTCATCTTGGTTTATATAAGTTTCGTAGCGATCTCTCACTTTAAAGAACACATCCAACAAGCCAACACTTTTTCCGTTGCCAATGATATGATTAACATCTTTATTGTTTAGTCTGGTTTTTCTGACTTCAAGAGTGGCTTTGCTAGTATTAAACCATCCGTATTTTATTTTGAAACTCAACCATTCTCCGTCCTTATATGCAGATTGGCTATAACTGCAAAAAACACTTGAAAAAGCAATAGCAAGGCAAATAAAAAATTTCATCATAAAGACAGGATGTTTATTCAAATTTCAATATAAGCAATTAGCATGCCTTTATTTTATGATACTATTAAAAGCGATAGCCCAGACCTTTAAGGGAAGACTTTCGCTTTATGGAATATAAAACTAATCTAAAGTGTTCCTCTTAAGGTCTGTTCCCTTTCAATAGCTTCAAATAAAGCTTTAAAGTTTCCTTTTCCAAAAGATTGAGCTCCTTTACGTTGAATAATTTCAAAAAACATAGTTGGCCTATCTAAAATAGGTCTGGTAAAAATTTGAAGTAAATAGCCTTCATCATCACTATCAATTAAGATCCCAAGTTTTTTAAGCGGTTCTAAATCCTCGTCTATTTCTCCTACACGGTCTAAAACAGTGTCGTAATAGGTTTCAGGAATATTCAAAAATTCAATACCCCTTTTTTGGAGTTCGGTCACAGTTTCAATTATATTATCTGTAGCTAGAGCAATATGTTGAACACCAGAACCATTGTAAAAATCAATATACTCTTCAATTTGAGACTTCTTTTTTCCTTCAGCAGGCTCGTTGATAGGAAACTTTATTCTTCCATTTCCATTGCTCATTACTTTACTCATCAGGGCCGTATATTCTGTAGAAATATCTTTATCATCAAAAGATAATAATTGAACAAATCCCATCACTTCTGCATAAAAATCAACCCATTTATTCATCTCGTTCCAGCCTACATTTCCAACTATATGGTCGATGTATTTTAGGCCTACCCCTTCGGTTTTGTAAGATTTAGTCCATGCGTTGTATCCAGGTAAAAATGGACCATCATAGTCTTTCCGCTCTATAAACAAGTGAATAGTCTCTCCATAGGTATGTATGCCAGAAATAATAGCCTTACCATTGTCATCTTTAATGGTGTAAGGCTCTATATAAGGTTTTGCTCCACGCTTTACTGTTTCTTCAAAACTTTTCGTAGCATCATCTACCCATAGAGATACAAATTTCACTCCATCACCATGTTCACTGATATGTCGATTGATATCGCCACCTTTACTCATAGGGCTAGTCAATACTACTCTTATTTTTCCTTGTTGTAAAACATAGGAAGTAGAATCTTTTCTTCCCGTTTCTAATCCTGCATAAGCCACTGGCTGAAAGCCCCATGCTGTTTGGTAGTAGTAGGCTGCTTGTTTGGCATTCCCTACATAAAGCTCTACAAAATCGGTCCCCAGAATAGGAAGAAAATCTTCAGCCTCACTATTTATTTTGGTTAATTTCTGACTAGTGGTATCTGTACTCATGAGTTTAAGTTTTTAAGTTTTAATTTAGGTGTTTATGGCGTTCCCCTTTCGAACTTGTTAGGAAGGGACGGTCTTTATTTTAAGTTTCTTCTTTAGGCTTAGCAAGTCTAGAGTGGTTCTTTGGCTTCTTCCAGTCGCCAAGGCCAACACGATTTCTAGCGCCACATTCACAAAGCTTTTCACGACAATCCCTGACGCAAGGCTGAGTCTTAATGTGTATCCTCTAGCCAAGATTTATGATAACTATCATCGGCAATGGCCATACCTTCTTCAGTAATCTTTAAAGGTCTGAAGGTATCTACCATGACAGCTAGTTCTTCTGTTTTAGTTTGGCCGATACTTCGCTCTACAGCCCCAGGGTGTGGTCCATGAGGAATCCCTGCAGGATGTAACGAGATGTGGCCAGCCTCAATATCATTTCTACTCATAAAATCTCCATCGACATAATACAACACTTCATCGCTATCAATATTACTATGGTTGTAGGGTGCGGGTATACTTTCCGGATGGTAATCAAATAATCTAGGGCAAAATGAACACACCACAAAAGCATCGGTTTCAAAGGTTTGATGAACAGGTGGTGGTTGGTGAACCCTCCCTGTAATAGGTTCAAAATCATGGATAGAAAACGCATAAGGATAGTTGTAGCCGTCGTAACCAACGACGTCAAAAGGGTGAGAGGCATATACCATATCAAACAATTGATTTTCTTTTTTAACCTTTATTAAAAAATCTCCTTTTTCATTGTTGGTTTCTAATTCATAAGGCTGTCTTAAATCCCTTTCGCAAAAAGGGGCATGTTCTAGCAGTTGGCCAAAGTGGTTGCGATAGCGCTTTGGAGTGTAAATTGGCCTTCTTGATTCTACGATAAATAGCCTATTATCTTCAGTTTCAAAATCAATTTTATAGATGACACCTCTAGGAATGAGGAGGTAGTCTCCATATCCAAAATCTAGATTTCCCAGATGAGTTCTTAATTTCCCTTTTCCTTTATGGATAAAAAGCAATTCGTCTGCATCTGCATTCTTGTAAAAATAGTCTTTGGAAGATTCAGTTGGGGCTGCTAGAATTATATTGACATCCGCGTTGTGTAAAACCGTGGTTCTACTGTCTAGATAATCTGGCTGCGGTTTGGTTTTAAATCCATGGAATTTATAGGACTTTAAATTGGCATTCACAGCAATTTTTGGAGTCAAATCCTTACTCCCTAGTATTCTTTTGACTTGCGTAGGATGTTGCTCGTGATAGCTATTGGTGGACATGCCACCAAAACCCATAGTTCCAAAAACTTGCTCTCGGTACAAAGAGCCATCAGGTTTTTTAAAGATGGTATGTCTTTTATGTGGAATTTTACCAAGTTTATGATAGAAAGGCATAATTATTATGATTTATTCAAATATCGTTTAAATAGATGTAATTTAAAACAGGATACTGTTATAAATAAATATTTGCTCAAAAAATAATTTCTTTCAGAAGAAATTATTTGTCAGAGCTTGAACCTCGATTAAAACCAGTATCCAATACTCACAAACCACTGGCTTTCATTTGTTTCTGGAGAATAGGTATATTTCAAATCTACAGGCCCTAAAATGGTTTGAGATCCAAATCCAACTCCATACCCAGAAAAATCTGGAGCATTTGCCAAGTTTCCAGAGGATAAGAGATCATCTGTTACGTTGGCATAGTTTGCCGTAAAGAGGAGGTGATTTTTTTTGTAAAAATTATAATCAATTTGTAAAATCCCCTTGATATACGAGTTGGCAGATAGCGTAAAAAAGTCATAGCCCAAAAAATGCTTAAAATTATTGATAGGTTCATTTCCAAAACCACCAAGGAAGAAATTTAAGCCAGCCAAGTCTTCGTTTCCTGTTCTAAATCCAAGTTCTGAACCAACATAACCTGAGACTTTGTTGAAAAGGGCTTGTGCATAACCCATTTCACCTTTAAAAATAGCAAATTCTGAATAGTTATCAAAAAATGGAAAATATGCATTTACTTGGCCGGTAAACAAATATCCAGAACTGGGATAAAATTTATTGTCCATAGTATCAAATTTGACATAGCCGTAGGTGCTAAACAAGTTGCTTTTTTCTATAATAGTTTGCGCCTCATTTATCTCAGGATCTTGTATAAAAGTTTCTGTAGTAGCCTCGAGAAACTTATACTCTGCTCCAACACCAAATTTAAAATCTTGGTTAAGGAAGGTTTCTGCAAAAATACGATTGGTGAAGTCTTTATTTTTTAATCGAACTTGGTTTAAATTAAAAGGACTTTCTACTCCTACATTCTGTTGTATAAATTCAAAGTTAACATCATCATCAAATTGATTATATCGCGAAGAAATACCGATGCTCCAATAGCGTCCTTTATCGATATAATAATCAAAATTGTAACGAAGATTATCACCGATAATGAGGTCTAGAGAAATAACATCATTGGTGAGAAAGAGACTTTTTTTGGTGAGATTAGCTAGAAAACTGGTTTTATAAACTTGGTCATAGTGAATCCCAAATTTCAACTGAGTATTTTGTTCACTTTCAAAAATTTTCAACTTCAAGTCTTTAAATTCTCCATTTTGAATAAGCTCGTAGTTGATTTTATTAAAACTTCCTGTAGCAGTCAAATTATTAAGACCCCCATTCAATTTTTTATAGCTTGTTTTTTCAAAAGTGCTTACTTTTAATTTACCTCTGATGTAGTTTCTTGGAAACTTATTATTGCCAACGATATCTATGTTTCCAATAGCAAGGCTATCGTTAAGATGAATAGTTTTCCGCGGTCCGTTCACTTTATTCTGTGCTTGTGCAATTAGTTCAAGAGCCTCCATTTTTTTCCTGCCGGCGAGTTCCCCATTGTTTATAATTTTTTCTCCCTGATCAAAAGAGAGGACTGTAAAATCACTGATGTTGGGATGTATATAAAGATCAGTTTTAAGGCTTTTTTCTTCGGCGGCTCTTATGGTTCTAAAGTTATTGACCTGAGTGAGTATTTCAAAACCAGTTTTTAGATTTTCCTTGCTGCGCAAGTCATCTTGAACATCCACTCCTATAATAATATCCATCCCCTTTGCACGCACTTCTCCAACAGGAAAATTATTAATCACTCCGCCATCGGTCAACATCGTACCCTCTATTAAGACAGGACTAAATAGTGTGGGAATTGCTCCACTCGCAGAAAGTGACGTAGCAAGGTCACCTTCTTCGATAAGCACCTGCTCTCCAGTTTCTATGTTGGTAGCTATACAAAAGAAAGGAATTGGAAGCTGACTAAAATCCGACTCTTCCACATGCGACAGAAGCTGTGCGTAGAGGTTGTAGATATTTTGGCCTTTTGATAAACCTGAAGGTAAATTAACTTGAAAATCATCAAAAGGAAGTTGGAGCACATAACGTTCGGCTCCTTTTCTCTCATAAAAACTCCTAGCTTGCCTCGGTAAGTCATCTTGAATTAAAGCTCCAAAATCTGTAATTTTAAAAATGGAGTCCAATTGTTCAGTGGTGTAGCCGGAAGCGTATAAACCACCAATTATAGCTCCCATACTCGAGCCTCCTATGTAATCTATACGAATACCAGCTTCTTCAATTACTTTCAAAACACCAATATGAGCTAAACCCTTTGCTCCACCTCCGCTTAGTACTAAGCCTACCTTTAAGTCTTTATGGAGCTGCTTTAGACTATCCAGCTTAGATAAGTCTATATCTTGCCCAAAAACAAAAACAGGGAATAGGAAGAGAAGAAATTTAAGTTTCATTTTGAGCATGGTAATATGTGTAGATAATAGTTGCTTTAGAGCTCCCTATAACATCTTCGAGTTCCTTTAGGCTTGCTACTTTTACCTTACTAATGGATCTAAAATTTTGCAAAAGCTCTATGGACGTTTTTTCTCCTATTCCTGTGATTTCTTCTAATTCCGTGCCAATCGCACTTTTACTTCGTTTATTTCTATGAAAGGTGATACCAAATCTGTGGGCCTCATTTCTCAACTGCTGGATAATCTTTAAAGTTTCCGTCTTTTTGTCTAGATATAAGGGGTACTGATCCCCAGGATAAAATAACTCTTCTAGACGTTTTGCGATTCCTATAATTGGGATTTTACCTCTTAACCCCAATCGTTCCAAGGCAGTCACACCAGAGGAAAGTTGGCCCTTTCCTCCATCCACGATAACCAGTTGTGGTAGGGGTTCGTCTTCTTCTAGCAATCGTCTATAACGTCTGTAGACAACTTCTTCCATAGAGGCAAAATCATCTGGTCCGACAACGGTTTTTATATTGAATTTTCTGTAATCTTTTTTACTGGGTTTTCCGTCTTTAAAGACAACACAGGCAGCAACAGGATTGGAGCCTTGAATATTTGAGTTGTCAAAGCACTCAATATGCCTTGGTTCTTCATGTAATCTTAAATCTTCTTTCATTTGAGCCATCAATCGGTTGGTATGCCGATCTGGATCTACAATCTTCATTTGTTTAAACCGCTCCATGCGGAAATATTTGGCATTTCGTATAGAAAGTTCTACAATCGCTTTTTTATCTCCCAATTTTGGAACGGTGACTCTTATGTATTCTCCTGCTATGACTTCAAAAGGTACGTATATCTCTGGAGATTTAGAATCAAAACGTTGTCTTATTTCTGTGATTCCTAATTCTAAAAGCTCAGCATCGCTTTCATCTAACTTCTTTTTCATTTCAATGGTGTGCGATCTTACAACAGCTCCATGCGATAATTGCATAAAATTGACATACCCATACCCTTCATCACTTACCACGGAAAAGACATCTACATTATTGATTTTGGGATTAACCACTGTAGATTTAAACTGGTATTTTTCTAGTGTGCTTATTTTTCGCTTCACCTTTTCAGCTTCTTCGAATCGCATGTCCTCTGCGAGCTGACCCATCTGTTCTCTAAAGTCTTTGAGAGAATCTTTAAGGTTACCTTTTACGATATTTCGGATAGCTTCAATTTGTTTCATGTATTCGCCTTCGTCTTGAAGATCTTCACATGGTCCTTTACAATTTCCAAGATGGTATTCTAGGCAGACTTTATATTTACCATTATCGATTTTGGCTTTGGACAAGTCGTAGTTGCAAGTCCTAAGCTGGAAGAGACCTTTAATCAATCCTAAAATTGTTTTTACGGTTCTTAAACTCGGATAAGGTCCGTAATATTCACTTCCATCTTTTATGATTTGCCGCGTTAGAAATACCCTCGGGAAGCGTTCATTTTTAATACACAGCCAGGGATATGTTTTATCGTCCCTCAACATGATATTGAAACGCGGTTGGAGTTTTTTAATCAGGGTATTTTCAAGTAACAAAGCATCCATTTCAGAATCGACAACGATGTGCTTGATATTCTTTATCTTATTAACCATCACCCCAATGCGATGACTGTCATGTTGTTTATTGAAATAAGAAGAAACTCTTTTTTTAAGATTTTTGGCCTTACCTACGTACAAAATCCTATCGTCTTTGTCGTAATATTGATAAACCCCAGGACTTTCTGGAAGCGTTTTTACCTGTATGTCGAGATCTGTAGATTCCATAATTTGTGTTGACTGCAAAGTTAAGTTTTATCCATGAGGTTGGATAAGAGTTTACAAAAATGAGGGGTTATTTTGATGTAGTGACTAATGATGCCATACTTGTGAAGTATTATTTTGTAAATTCAATAAAGTTTAATGAATATTGCTATAAAAAGTTTACAATACAGTACAAATAAATTGAATTATACTTTGACGTAGCTCAGCACGGGTTTTTTGATTGATCGAAGTAAAAAATAATAAGCATAGCCTTAGTTACGGTTCTATTTTATGACGACTAGTAAGTCAAAAGAAACTGGTTTTATATGGTATTTGAATGCTGAATTGGTATCATAATTCCTTTTGAGGGTATTGGAAAACCTGAAGCTCTTAAAGGAGATTTGCAAGGTTATTGGTCGAGGCGAATTACTTCAGAACATCGACTGGTCTACAAATACGAAAAAGATCAATTATGGATTGCTGCCTGCTGGTACCATTACTAAAATAAGATTTATATCAAAACCCTAGTCACTCTTTGAGAGATTCTGGTGATAACTTCGTAAGGAATCGTTTGCTGTTCTATATCGAAGTCTAGAACCGTGTGATTTTTTCCGAAGATTTCCACTTCGTCACCTTCTTCACAGTCTATTCCTGTGACATCTAGCATTAAAGTGTCCATACAAATGTTACCAATGATAGGCGCTTTCTGGT
>Ga0307978_1000030_pt1 | contig 120113 bp, 95 predicted proteins | sample OrgLakmetage1056_FD_203151 | JGI IMG/M metagenome (GOLD analysis project Ga0307978, IMG submission 203151) | Saline water microbial communities from Organic Lake, Antarctica - #1056 | ecosystem: Environmental > Aquatic > Non-marine Saline and Alkaline > Saline | place: Antarctica: Organic Lake... | reverse complement strand
AAGTCGTCTGGAAGCGTAAAAAGGCAAAGAAAAAGCGAGCCTGAACGGCTCTTTTTATAACAGGGCGGGTTGGCAGAGGGCTGGAAAAAAAATTCCCCTAAACTCCGCACGTCCAAAGTCTAGTAAGTGTTAAGGGTGTGTATAACCAATTGCACAGTCAAAGGTCTAAATGCGTGCCAAACTCCGAAGGAGTGATAGATATTTGACTGGGGCAGCGCCTCAGGAATTTAATGGCAGTTGGTTTAAGCCCTGTAAGGGCGGCACTTTGTTATACATACGTGTTAAGGCTCGCTTAGATATGTCAGGCGAATACTATGCTGTTGCGAAAATTCGCTAAAAACTGTTAGTTTTGGAGCCTATGAGTAGTAAAACCCAGAATGAGCGAATACTTTTCGGGCTGAAAGTGAAACAGTTGCGGCAGGCGCAGGGCTTCTCCTTTGCAGACCTGTCGAAGAAGGCTAAGCTTTCGGTGTCTTATCTCAACGAAATTGAGAAAGGTAAAAAATATCCGAAACCAGATAAAATTGAGGCTTTGGCGGGCGCCCTGGGCGTGCCATCCGAAGACTTGATGTCCTTCGAGCTGAGCAAAAGCATGGCACCGGTTGGAGAGCTTTTGAAGTCAAATTTCCTCAACGAGCTGCCTTTAGACTTATTTGGTATCGAGTTGTCCAAGGTAGTCGAGATTATAGCCAATGCGCCGGTTCGGGTCGGCGCGTTTATTTCTACGCTCCTGGAGTTATCAAGAAACTACGCCCTGAAGGAAGAGAACTTCTACTTTGGTGCACTGCGTGCTTATCTGGAGTTGAATAATAATTACTTCGAGGACCTGGAACAAGAAGTGGATCGTTTCATTAAGCTTTATGAAATCCCGGAAGCACGGCCTGTCCCGGAGGCTATGCTCCGCCAAATCCTGGAAGACCGGTTTCGTTACGAGATCGTTGACAACGGGCTTGATTCCTACCCGGAATTGGAAAAACTGCGATCTGTATTCATCAGCAAGGAAAAAAAGTTACTGCTCAACCGAAAGCTCAACCCTATGCAACGGGCGTTTCAGTTTGGGAAAGAGTTGGGTTTTGAAGTGCTACAGCTCAAAGAGCGCGCCAGTACCTCTTCTCTGTTGAAAGGGCGGGTGTTTGAAGAGGTGATTAACCACTCTAAAGCTATATATTTTTCTGTAGCCCTGCATATTCCTCATGACCCCTTTATAGCAGAGCTCAAGACCTTCTTTACCCAGCCTAAGTGGGAAGGGGAGGCCTTTCTCAGTATCATGAAAAAGTACGAAGCAACGCCTGAGATGTTCTACCATCGTCTCACCAATATCTTGCCCCGCTTTTTTGGTATGGGAAAGCTTTTTTTCCTGCGCTTCCTGCATGACCCCAAAAGAGATGTTTTTGAAATTGATAAGGAATTACACCTGAGCCGCCGCCATCACCCGCATGGCAACGGATTGTTTGAGCACTACTGCCGCCGTTGGGTGGCATTGTCTCTGCTCAAAGATCTGTACCAGATGCAGGAAGAAGGGAAGTACGTCGAGAATATTGTTCGGGCGCAACGGTCTCGCTATATAGGGACTGCTGATGAGTACTTATGCCTGACTATCGCCCGTCCGGCATACCCGTCTCCCGATCAGAATGTAAGCGTGACAATCGGTATTCTGATTACACCGGAAGTGAAGAAGCGTATCGCCTTTCTGGACGACCCTGCTATACAGTTCCGGGAAGTAAACAAGACCTGCGAGCGCTGTCCGGTAACTGACTGTGTGGAAAGAGCCGCCGAACCTAAGGTCGTCAACCGGCGGGAAACCCTGAAGGGAATCCAAGCGAGGTTGCAAGAACTGGAAGGGTCGGCACACTGATATCAAGCGCGCGTCGCTAAGAGTGCGTTGGGCGTTGATTAGCTGGTGAGTGAGGAAGGTTTAGCAAAAGTATAGTTTACCCCGGTACGGGCAGGTCAACTCACAAGACCCCGGCAAACGCTAAAGTATAGTCTGCGCCGTCTTTACCGTGTAATCCCTTAGGAATTCCTTATTTTTGCAGTTCAAAGAAAAATCCAATCCCGATATGAAGAAAGTAGTATGGTTAATGATGCTGCTGCTAACCGTTGTGGTAGTAGTGCAAGCCCAAAAAGACATCACCCTGGAGGGCATCTGGAAGGATAACGAGTTTGGCAGCAAATCTGTGCCTGGTTTCAGCTTCCTCAAAGATGGGAAACACTATACCCGCCTTGAAGACAATAAGGTGCAGCAGTATGATATCACGACAGGAGCGTTGGTAACTACCATTTTTGATCCCACTACCGTACGTGACAACAAAACGTTTACCGGAAAGGTAGACGGTTACGAATTTAGCGCTGATGAGTCCAGGCTGATTATCCGCAGTAGTACCGAGTCTATTTACCGGCGATCGGTAAAGGCGAATTACTTCGTTTATGACCGGGAAGCAGGTACCCTGACTACCGTTTTTGGCGAAGGAAAACATAGCTATGCGACCTTCAACCCACAGGCTGATAAGGTGGCTTTTACCTTTGAGAATAACCTCTATTACCATGATCTAACCAATGGTAAGGTCACTCAGGTGACTCAGAATGGGGAGCAAAATAAGATTATTTACGGCTCTACGGACTGGGTGTATGAGGAAGAATTTGGTTTCGCCCAAGCCTTTTTCTGGTCAGGTGATGGCCAGCGCCTGGCTTACTATCGTTTTGATGAGCAGCAGGTGCCGGAGTTTACCATGACCAATTACCGCGATGACCTTTACCCGGAGTACGAAACCTTTAAATACCCGAAGGTGGGCGAGCAAAACTCAGAGGTGGAGATTTATATCTATGATGTACGGCAAGCGAAGTCCCTTCCGGTCGCACTGGGTAATGAAAAAGACATATACATCCCCCGCATCAAGTGGACAAAGGACTCCGATAGGCTTTGTGTCTACCGCATGAATCGCCACCAAAACCACTTGGAGCTACTGTTGGCGGATGCCCGTTCCGGTGAAACTAAGCTGATGCTGGAGGAGGAAAACGATTATTACATCGCTGAGGGTGTTTTGGACAACCTGACCTTTCTGGAGGATGGTAAGCGGTTTATCTGGACAAGTGAGAAGGACGGCTGGCACCACATCTACCTTTACAATATGAAAGGCAAGGAGCTGGAGCAAGTCACTAAGGGAGACTGGGAAGTCACGGAGCTCTACGGCGTTAACGAAAAGGAAAACCGGATTTACTATCAGGCTGCTGATAAGTCGCCCAAAGATCGGCAAGTCTACAGCGTAGGGCTGGATGGCAAAAACCGTCAGATTATTGCCGGGGCTTCAGGCTGGAATAGCGCGCAGTTCAGCAGCACGTACGATTACTATGTGGGGCGTTTCTCCACGGTGAATACTCCTGCCACCTTCACGGTCCACGATAAGAAAGGCCGGACCCTCCGGGTGATCGAGGAAAACAAAGAGCTGAAAACCCGGCAAATGGAGTACGGTACGCAGCCGGTCGAATTTTTCAGCTTTGAAACATCCGAAGGCGTTGAGCTGAATGGCTGGATGATCAAGCCCCGCAACTTCCAGGAAAACCGGCAGTACCCGGTATTTATGTATTTATACGGTGGTCCAGGCAGCCAAACGGTAACGAATTCCTGGAAAGGAATGAATTACTGGTGGTTCCAGATGCTGGCACAACAGGGTTATATTGTAGCCAGCGTAGATAACCGAGGTACCGGTGCCCGTGGAGAAGCGTTTAAAAAAATGACCTATCAACAACTGGGGCACTACGAAACAATAGACCAAATCGAAGCGGCCAAACACCTGGGCAGTCTACCTTATGCTGACGAAAACCGGATTGGTATTTTTGGTTGGAGCTACGGAGGGTATATGTCCTCCCTTTGCGTGCTCAAAGGCAATGATGTATTCAAAGCGGGCATTGCGGTAGCGCCAGTGACAAACTGGAAGTGGTACGACAGTATCTATACCGAGCGTTACATGCGTACCTACAAAGAAAACGAATCTGGATATCGGGACAATTCACCTGTCTACTTTGCCGACCGGCTAAAGGGAGACTACCTGCTTGTGCATGGTATGGGAGACGACAATGTCCACTTCCAGCATACGGCTGAAATGGCCAATGCGCTGATTGCAGCCAACAGGCAGTTCGACACGTACTTCTACCCTAACCGCAACCACGGTATTTACGGAGGCAGTACCCGGCTTCACCTGTACCAGAAAATGACTGACTTTTTGGAAGAGAGCCTGCAGCCCGGCAAGAATATGATTGCGACCCGGGCCGGGCAGTCCATCCGCAAAAAGAAAATGCTGAAGGGGAATCCCAACCTGAAAGTTGCACCGGCTCAAAAGATGGCTCCCCTGAAAAAGCAAAAGGCTGCAGATCAGTAGTCTACCGCTTTGAGTGGTAGCCTGATTAGCTGGAAATAGTGCGCCCCGGATTGTTTTCCGGAGCGCACTGTTCTTTTTCGGGGTGAACTTTTAAGAAATCATTACCGTTGAAATAAGTGCATCCGCACAAAAGCAGAAAAAAGCGAAACCTGACCAATGGCGATCAAAAAAACGAAAAAACACGACGTAGAGATTATTAACCGCAAAGCAGGTTTTGAGTATCGGTTCCTCGACACCTTTGAGGCAGGTATCATGCTATTTGGTACAGAGGTCAAGTCGATCAGAAGAGGCAATGCCAATTTGAGAGATGCTTATTGCTTTTTTCGCAAGGGAGAGCTTTTCATCAAAAGTCTGTTCATCGCGGAGTATGAACATGGGAATATGTTCAACCACGAGTCGCGCCGCACCCGTAAGCTTCTGCTCAAGCGGCAGCAGCTCAAAAGGCTGGAAAAACAGCTCAAGGAGAAAGGACTAACCATCGTGCCCGTCCGTTTGTACATCAATGAGCGTAGACTGGCTAAAATCGAAATAGCACTCGCTCAGGGTAAAAAAGTCTATGACAAACGGGAGTCCATCAAGGAAAAGGACGTTAAGCGGGATCTCGATCGGATTAAAAAGATGTACTAGCTTATTTTCTGGACAAATAAATGCTGACTTACCTTCTTAGTTAGCAATTGTTCGCGGTCCACGCCTATTATGACCCGCACCGACTCATCGTACTCAAAACACTCCAGTATTTCTACCTGTGTCCCCAAGATCAGTTGCATGCGGTCAAGGTATTGCAGGAATCCGGAGGTATGATCGTTTACGCCCACAATGGCTCCTTTTTCACCCGGCTTCATCTCATTGAGCAGCACCTGGCTGCGTTTAGCGAAATTACCATCAGCATCCGGGATCGGGTCACCGTGTGGGTCAAACTTGGGGAGCCCGAGGTGGGCATCAAGCCGCTCCACCAACTTTGGTGATTTGATATGCTCGAGTTGTTCGGCAATTTCGTGGACCTCATCCCAGGAGAAGGACAATTTGTCTACAAGAAAAACTTCCCATAACCGGTGTTTTCGGATGAGGTGGGTGGCAATTCGTTGTCCATCGATGGTCAGTGTAGCCCCCTTGTAGCGCTCGTAGTGGATGAGGTCTTTGTCAGAAAGGCGCTTGACCATATCCGTTACAGAGGCGGCGCTGGTATTCATTTCTTTGGCAATAGCATTAGTGCTGGCCGCTTTACTTTTGCGCTCAGAAATTTTAAATATGGCTTTGAGATAATTCTCTTCAGTATGTGATATTTCCATTGTCGGTTAAGAGCTGACTACTATTGAAACAATCTAAATAGAATACCGTTGATCTTTATATTTGTATATTACACATTTCAACTTTCCCAGCGGCTTTATGAAGAATAAAATAAATTGGCAACTCCCACTAGTGGTATTGGTCTTCTCGGGTCTTGCTTTTGCATTTTCTGACCCTTTTAATACCCCGCCAATTTTTATTGCGCCTCAGGATGGTGTGCTGGAAGCATTGACAGAGCAGCCCTTTGAGCTTGATATTGAAGTGGAAGATATTGACAACGATATCGTAAAGATACAAGCGCTGCACTTGCCAGACTGGATCACCTTCGATCCTTATTTACTTCAATTGTATGGTACCCCGGACCGTCTCGACCGGGGCACTTATTTTGTGACCATCAAAGCGGATGACGGTCGGGAAATACGCTCTAAGCGGCTAGAAATCAAGGTCAACTACGGGCATTCTGCCCAACAACACCTGGAAGAAACCGTTAAAGCAACTTGCCAGGAGCGCCTTACCAATCTCAATGGGGTTTCTGCTGCGGTTATTGGGCCAGACGGGCAGCTGGTTACGGTGACTCATGGACATAGTGATGTTGCAAGACGCCAAAAACTCGACCTCAATCACCGGTTCAGGGTCGCGAGTATTACCAAGCTGTTTACTTCAACGCTCGTTATGCGTTTGGTCGAGTTTGGATATTTCGAGCTTGATGACCACCTTACCGATCACCTGGACGTTCCAGGACTGCCCAACAGCTCCCAAATAACGATCCGCCAATTGCTCAGCCATACCGCTGGGGTTATCGACCACCTCAATCACCCCTCCTTTTACCGGGGCAACTGGAAATACCGGACCTGGGACGAACACGACATTTACCGGTTTGCCGCTGTACGGCGTGCCCGATTTGCACCCGGACAAGGATATGACTATTCCAATACGGGCTTCTACCTGCTCGGCGAGCTGGTGGAAGCGGTACTGGAAAAGCCCCTCAAAGAGGCATTCCGGGAATACATCTTCTCACCGGCAGGTTTGAACCAGACTACCTATGACGACTCCAGCGACCGCCGGCATCCTATTGACAGCCTTGCGGACAATGGGCGGGCGTATGAATACCACCTGTCGGCAGTTGGTGCTGCCGGTGCTATCGTGGCAACGCCGGCAGATGTTGCCCGATTTGGACATGCCCTTTACAATGGCAGTCTCGTCAGTAAGCCATCACTCAAGATAATGCAGGAGGATCTTGGCTTTGAAAAAGGGGGCGACCACTACGGGCTGGGTATGCGCATGTGGGATGATCATGGTATCCGGCACTTCGGGCATACCGGGGCGCTTATGGGCTACCGCTCTATCCTGATGTACCTCCCGGAGTACGATACCACTATCGCGCTCTCTACGCACCACAGCCACTACCGCTGGTATGACCTGGTTAATGATGTAATGCTGGAAATGGCGGATTACTACCGGTAAATGTTAACAGGGCAACAAGTCTGTTTTTTTTGACGTTCAAGTCAGGCGCTTTGGTTTGGTTGGGCAGTGAGTGTGAAATCGCGACACGTTTTACAATTTACGCCCCCTTGGGGTGTCAGGTTTGATCAGGTTCTCCAAATCAGAATGAATTGATCCTGGGTTGGCGGACTACACCTAATGCTAATAACCTCTTTGCCTATGCGTTGCTGTACCCTGTTTTTATTTACGCTGCTCTTCAGTATCACCTGCCTTCAGGCTCAACGTGAGCACAGTTTTTACTTTTCCCCCGGAGTCTTCTATTTCCTTAGTGAATGGTCTACAGATGCAGACCCTGAGGTGTACCCCTCTAATTTCTTTCCTGACCTGCAGGATGATCCTGGCGGTCAATTGGTAATAACATGGCAGCCTCCGGGGAGGTTTGGTGCCATGGTTTCCGTAGGGTATCAGCCCGCCCGCGTAAGTGGGGGCTCATTGTATAACCGCCAAACAGAAGTCCGGCAGGTGGTGGAATATGATGTGGGTACAGACTGGTGGGTTACGGCTGGTCCATCGTTCTGTCTTGATGTTGGACCAAGTGGTGGGCGGCTTTCCTTTCACTTGCTTGGCGGGTATCGGCAAGTTAATTTGGAGAACGCAATGGAAACGTACATAGACCTGACTGATTTTAATCGCAAAACCCGTTTGTATAGCTTTTCGGATCAGGGGGGGTGGATACTTCTGGCCGGCGGGAAAGCTTCAGCTCCTTTCGGGAATGGGCCTTTTGGGTTTTTCATTATGGGTAACCTGGTCTTTTCCCAGACCAAACAGGATGTCACGGACTTATTGAATGCGGACGATTTGTTTCTGCCCGGATTAAAATTCAGACAGCGGGCATTGATGGGTAGCCTGGGTCTTTCGGTAAAACTATAAAATGAAGGATATGCGCTATTTATTATTATTCACGCTACTGGGTTGCCTGAGCTATGGTTGCGAAAAAACCACTCCATACGATGAAACCACCTATCCGTCCGAAGAGGACTTCGCTCTTACAGATACAATAGCTTTTTATCTGAATGACCTGTTGTGGCAGCCTCTGGGCAGAAGGAGTTCCAGTGCCGTACTTCAGGCATATAAGATCAATCGGTTTGACTATAGCACTTTTTCTGATCCACTGTCAGATGTCCATACTTTTTGGATTCGCCCATTTATGATTTTGAGGTACGAAGACAGGCGGATTTTACATCAAAAACTTGAGATGGAGATAAAGCAAGTACCCGCTGAGTTACTCAGTGAAGGTACGGTGCTGCTCGATGGTTCTGATGGGCGTACTATGCACATTTATGATGATTTGAACGATAGGGTCTATCAGGCAACGCCAGAGCATTCGGTTTTGTTAACGTTCACTTCATTTGAACCCGCCTCCGGCCGGGTGGAAGCCTTTTTTTCAGGTTCGGTTATTGGCACTGATACAGCATCAGTGGTCAAGCGTATTTCCAATGGGCGGGTGACGATGACTCTAGAGTAAAAACTGTAGAACCCTTATTTATGAAGAGTTCTACAGTTAGAAGGTACAAGGATTTATTCCCCCATTCCCAATTGGTGCATCATGAACCGGGACCTCAACTCATAGTAGTCAATCAACTGATCCGTAGACTGCCCGGAGCCATGCCCGCTATCGTAATTGATATACAGTAAAATTGGATTCTTCTGTCCCAGATTATTCTGCAGCGCTGCTGCAAACTTCTTGGCGTGCAGCGGATCAACCCGGGAGTCGTTCTCTCCTGCCGTTACCATCATCGTGGGGTGGTCAACGCCCATTCGGATGTTGTGGTAGGGGGAATACCGGAGTATATTTTGGAAATCAGCTTTCTTGTCCGGGTCCCCGTATTCCGGGATCCAGTAACGGGCAATCAGGAACTTGTGGAAGCGGATCATGTCAAGCAACGGTACCCCGCAGATGGCGGCTTTGAATAAGTCTGGGCGCTGCGTGACCGCTGCACCAACGAGTAAACCACCGTTACTACCGCCTTCAATGCCTAGCTTGTCCGTGTTGGTATAGCCCTCTTTGATCAGGTATTCTCCTGCCGCAATAAAATCATCAAAGGTGTTTTGTTTATTGAAGAGCATGCCGTCTTCGTGCCATTGCTCACCGTACTCGTCACCTCCGCGCAGCCCGGCGTGTGCAAAGACTCCACCCCGGTTGATGAACATTGCCCGCATACCTACAAAGGAGGGGGAGATACCTATATTGAATCCACCATAGCCGTATAGTACGGTCGGGTTGCTTCCGTCAAGCTCCAGCCCCTTTTTGTGGACGATAAACAGCGGTACCTTAGTGCCATCTTTGGAAGGGTAGAAAACAATCTGAGCCTCAATTTCGTCAGTATTAATTGGTACGTCCTGCTTGTAGTATAGTTCCCAGTTGAGCTTTTCCTTACTCAGGTCTTCAGGATCCAGCCGGTATATCTGGTAAGGGCTGGTAAAGGTGCTGAGCCCTACGAATATGGCGTCCACATCGCGATTGTAACTCACGGAAGCAACGTTGCCCACTTCCGGTGCGGGGATTTCTTTGATCTTTTTGCCACTCAGGTCCCGGAGCACCATTCGGCTAAGCACATCTTTTTTCTCGACGGTGATCAGGTAGTCGTCCGTAACGGCATAGCTTTCCAGTACGATATCCTTTTGTTCCGGCACCAGCGTTTCCCAGTGGTCAAATGCAGGCTTTTTCCGGTCAGCTACCATGAGCTTAAAGTTAGGGGCTTCATGGTTGGTGAAAAAGTAAATTTTATCGCCAATAGCGTAGGGGGAAGCCCGGAACTTCTGATTGGTATAGATCTCTACCGGCTTTTGTTTTGATCCTGTTTGCTTCATCCGCAGGGAGTGGGTGGCGTAGAAATCTCCCTCACTGTAAAAAGTCAGATCGGCGTAGCGGGCATCGCTCACACTCGCCGTGTTTTTGGAGTCTTCCGGGACGAGCAACGTCACATCTTCAGCCCGGTCGCTGCCAATTTTATGCAGGCGCACCTCGATCGGCTTTTGGGCATCGATCATCTCTTGTGTACGCACCCAGATGTAGGCGTGCGCTTCGTCCTTGGTCCAGGAAAAGGCACGCAGCCCTTCCACGGGTGCACCGAGTACTTCGCCGGTTTGGGTATCAATGATGTAGTAGGTGCTGATTTCTGCCCCTTTTGATTGCATGCCCACTGCTACCCGGCTGGCATCTTCAGTGAAGCTCCTGCCCGAGAGGGAAGATTTTCCGGAAGGGTCGATTTTTTCCGGGTCTAAAAGCAGCAATTCCTCCCCGTCGATCAGGGTGTACAGCTTGGACTGCTTTTCGCCTTTTTTGCGGCGGGTAAAAAACTGCCGGTCGGCCACCAATTGCATGGGGCTCTCAATATCCCGGTCGATGTAAGCCTGTATTTCTTCCCGCAGCCCCGGGATGGGAGGGCACTCTGTATGGACAAAGTTTAAGGTTGCATCATGCTGTGCCCGGGTCCATTTTTGTACCTCCGGATCTGTTTTATCTTCGAGCCACTGGTAAGGGTCTGTGAGGCGGTAGCCGTGCAGGGTATCGGTCACCGGCCGGGATTCGGTATGCGGAAAAATAAATTGCGCCTGTGTTTGCTTCATGCCCGCAAAGATAAATAGAAACGAGAAAGCGAGCTGTAGATAGAGGTGTTTCATCGTAGTAGGTAATGGTTTGCTGATAAGTACACTGTAAAATAAGTAATTTCCAATTTTGGCAGTACCTTTTGGCGAAATGCTGCGTTGATCGATCGGTCAGGTAGCTAGGGCTATCCTGTTCAAGCTTTAGGGCCCCTTTACCCCAAAGCTTGGAAGATGCCTTGCCTTTCACCAAAATGCCCATCCCAAAACAGTGAAGAACTTAATTTACAGTGCACTAAGATACGGAACGCAGGGGGATAAAAATTGCGCCTTTAGGGAATTTGGTGGGAGTTCCATTACAAAAGGCTTGCTCCTGACCGTTGCCGGACAAGAACAAACCTTTCTGCAGGGCGAGCAAAGGCGGTTCGCTCAAGCCCTGCCCTAATCGGCAATCACAATTTTATAAACTATAGTCTTCTAGATTTCTTACCGGTGGGCGATGTTTTCGAGTGCGTCTGGAAGAGGTGTTAAGCCCTTCGCGTTGTGCAGCAGAATACAGCTCGAATATCCAGGCCGCGCCACCTAAGAATATAAGGTTGCCAATAATACCTATTTGCCCGGTCAGAATAAGCGCCAGCCATATACCAATGACAGCTACGCTTATGACCACAAATACTGCTCGGAATGCTTTTGGTTGGGTGCGCATAACTGTAAATTTTGTTTCATCATCAAGATACAATGACTGATAGACGAGTGCCATGATTTTGGCCATGCCCGGGCATGACTAAAATCAGCAGTCGAATTTCAGGTAAAGAAAGTGGGAAGTCTGCACGCTGAGGGTAGAGGAGGATATAATAGATTCCATCCTCTAGCCTCTCTTACATGGCGAAGCAAAGCTTATCAGGATTTAGGAACCATAGGCTTACCGCCCTATATGCACCAGCAGCACCGAAATATCCGCCGGGGAAACCCCGCTGATACGACTGGCCTGGCCAACGGTCTCCGGACGGATTTGAGACAATTTCTCCCGGGCTTCTTTGGAAAGGGAAGTCAGCTGCTCATAGTCGAGATGGTCGAACAGGCGCACTCCTTCCAGGCGGTTCATTTTGTCGGCGCGCTCCCGTTCCCGCTCAATGTAGCCTTCATACTTCATGTCGATTACGGCGGTATCGATAAATTCAGGCTCGTAGTTGCCGAGGAACTCGTCCAGGGCAGGTACAACCTTGCGCAGGGACCCCATATCCACGTGCGGGCGGAGCAGTAAGCCGTGCAGTTTTACTTTCTGCGAAAGGGGCTGAGAGCCAAGATTGTCCAGGTAGCGGTTGACATCGCCAGGCTCTACGCTGAGCTTGCGCACAAATTTGCTTATGGCTTCCCCGGCTTCCTGCTTGGCCAGTACACGCTGCATGCGGACATCCATGCCACGGATCCCCAGCTTATGCGCCAGTGGCGTCAGCCGGAGGTCAGCGTTGTCCTGCCGCAGCAGGATGCGGTATTCGGCCCGGGAGGTGAACATCCGGTAAGGCTCTTTGGTGCCTTTGTTGACCAGGTCGTCGATCAGGACACCAATGTACCCATCTGACCGCCGAAGTACAAATGGCGCCTCTTCGTTAATAGATAAGTGGGCATTGATCCCTGCCATTAAGCCCTGACAGCCTGCCTCCTCATAGCCGGTAGTACCGTTGATCTGCCCGGCGAAGTAGAGACGGCCGATAAGTTTGGTCTCCAGGGTCAGCTTGAGCTGCGTCGGCTGGAAAAAATCGTATTCGATAGCGTAGCCGGGGCGGAACATCTTGGCATTCTCAAAGCCATGGATTTTGCGCAGGGCCTTGTACTGTACGTCTTCCGGCAGGGAAGAAGAAAAGCCGTTTACGTAAATCTCGCAGGTATTCCAGCCTTCCGGCTCTACAAACAGCTGATGCCGGTCGCGGTCTGCAAACCGGTCGATTTTGTCTTCAATGGAAGGGCAATAGCGCGGCCCCAAGCCTTGGATGCGCCCGTTGAACATCGGGGAGCGGTCGAAGCCCTCCCTTAGGGTGTCGTGTACTTCCTGGCTCGTATAGGCAATATGGCAGGGGCGTTGTTTTTTCAGCGTGGGGGTGTCAGTATAGGAAAACTTGCCCGGTACTTCATCTCCAGGTTGCTCTTCCAGGACTGACCAATCAATTGAGCGGCCGTCAAGGCGGGGGGGCGTACCTGTTTTCATGCGCCCGGCTTCAAAGCCCAGCTCTTCAAGTTGTTCGGTAATGCCTTTGGATGCCCGCTCACCGGCCCGGCCGCCACCGAATTGTTTCTCGCCGATGTGAATCAGGCCGTTCAGGAAAGTACCGTTGGTCAGAATAACAGCCTTACCGGGAATTTCCAAACCCAGGCTGGTACGTATGCCGGTTGCCCGGCCATCTTTTACAACGAGCCCGGTGACCATCTCCTGCCAGAAATCGATATTGGGGTGTTGCTCCAGCATTTCCCGCCATTTAGCGGCAAAGAGCATGCGGTCACTCTGCGCGCGCGGGCTCCACATGGCCGGCCCTTTGGAACGGTTGAGCATCCGGAACTGCACCATCGTGTGGTCAGTGATAATGCCGGAGTACCCGCCCAGCGCGTCGATCTCGCGCACAATTTGCCCCTTGGCAACGCCGCCCATGGCAGGATTGCAGGACATCTGTGCGATGGTGTTCATATTCATAGTGGCCAGCATCACTTTGGAGCCCAGGTTGGCTGCAGCTACCGCCGCTTCACAACCAGAGTGACCCGCACCCACCACAATTACATCGTATTCTGGAAACATAATCGTTATCAGTCTTAATTTTCGGACTTGCAAAAGTACGTTATCCGGTTGAGAATCAACAGTACAGCCCGGATTTTCGTTCATTTTGCTGCTTTGGCAATGCCGGTGACAGACTTTAGGCTTGAAGTGAGACGGAGACGGGGCTAACTTGCAATGAATCTAAACCCTACTCGTATGAAAAAGCTATATTTCTGTGTGCTAATTGGTTGTTTTGGGCTGGAGGCTGCTAATGCTCAGTCTTCTTTAGGGAATATTTATTACAATGATTTGGAAAGTCGAACCTGTCCTTATAACGAGTCCGAAACCGTACTCTGGGCGGAAGGATGGGCAATCTATCAGACGACGAATGGCCTATGGGATGGACCGGTAGATAGCACTCGTTGCATTACCGTGGAGGCTGGTGGCTTTAGCCCTACCATTGACTTGAGTCAGATCAACCCGGAGCAGCCCCTGTTTATCAGGAGTACAGACATTCAGAATTCTTCACTGATACCCAACTATATCTATTTGTCGGCTTCCAGTGTCCAGCCCAATACTGGTAGTATTCTGAAGCTGGGGACGGACTGCCCGGGCGGTCTTTGCTCAGGGCTGATCACTCGCATCAACATCCCTGCTGAAACTCCGGGTGAAAGATCTGAGCGGACCTATAAAGCTAGCATTGATGGCGATAACTTCGAATACTACATCGAAAGCTGCATCACAACCGAACGCTTTGAGGATCAACTCCTGGAGACCTTCGTAGTCAAATTCACCTTTGAGGAAGCGGAACTGAGTGGACAGGAGCTGCGGTTGTTCTACAGCGATTTTGTGGGGGCATACGATGAAGTTGCCTCCTTTTCTGAGCTGGTATTTCCTGATGGGTCGTTTGATGGGGATTCCTACGATGCGACCATTAGGGATGTAGTGGAAGGGGAGCTTTGGAACACTAACTTTCTGGGCCTTTATGCAGACACCACTTACCCGAGCGCCAATAATCCGTTTTTTATAGAAGCACAACCAGAAGTCAATACCACTGCGCCGCAGGAACTCAATTTGTATACCGGGCCGTACGGCAATATCCGGTTTCAGCCTTTTACCCAGGTGCGGGGAGCTTTAGTAGAAGGGAGTGACTCCATCCGGCACGAATTGAATGTAATCAATGAAGGCATGGACTGGTGCCTTGGCGTTATTATCGACTTAGTATTTGATGGACCAACCAACCTGGTCTACGGTGGTGGCCATCTGGACTTTGGAGGGGAGACGGCTTGCCTGATGTTCCTCAATGGGGCAGAGCTACGGGTAGTATCCGAAGTGGATCTTCACTACGGTACTGATGGTGACGGGCTCCTTGGTTTGGGCAAAGGCAGCAAGGTGATTTTGGGTAAGGACAGCCGGTTGTTCATTAATAACCGGGTGGTCCTATGGAATCATGAGTTGAGCCCGGAGAACCAAGCCTACATTGACTTGCAGCCAGGCAACCATCTGGAGTTCGGCCCAATGAGCCGTCTGGAGCGGGTTGGGGTTCAGGAAACAGGCATTCTCCTCAATGTGTACATGAACGGCGGCACGCTTGACGATTCGGGCCTTAGCCCGGAAGACCGACTGCTGATTAACCGGATTTACCCGGAAGTGTCGCCCCGCTTACTGGATAATGTTTCGGTATTCCCTAATCCAATCGTGGATGCATTACAATGGTCTTACATCGCTAGCAGTAGTGGAATCGTGCACTGGACTTTTTATAACGCGCTGGGGCAAATGGTAGGGCAGGGTAGCGTTCCGGCGGCACGGGGACGAAATGTGTTCTCCACGGCTACACCGTTAACAGCAGGTATTTACTATCTCAAAGTTGAATCAAAAGAAAGGCAAGCCACTGTGCCATTCATCAAAAGCCATTAATTTTTCCACTTGATGTTGCAGCCCGCGCTGGGATACTGCTGCTCCGGTGGCGGATTGCCGGCAAGGAGCTGGTCGAGTGCGTCACGAAGGTCTTCACCGTTCAGAGGTACATCATTGCTGGGGCGGGAACCATCAAGGCGGCCCCGGTAGTAGAGTTCCCCGTTGCCATCAAAGGCAAAAATATCTGGTGTGCAGGCAGCACTGTAAGCTTTGGCGACTTCCTGCGTCTTGTCGTACAGGTAAGGAAAGGGATAGCTCTCTTGCGCAGCGGTTGCCTTCATAGCTTCGGGCCCGTCCTGTGGGTATTTTTCAACATCATTGGAGCTAATGGCCGCAAAAGCGATGCCCTTTTTTTTGTATTCATTGGACAGGCGTACCAATTCAGGGTTGACATGGATAACGTATGGGCAGTGGTTGCAAATAAAATAAATCACGGTGCCTTTAGGGGATTTCATATCGCCGAGCTGAACCGTCTTCCCACTCACGGTGTCCTCCAGGCTGAAGTTGGGGGCAGCAGTGCCCAGTTGCATCATGTTTGATTCTGTAAGTGCCATAAATTGATGGTATAGTTTGATATACAAAGGTTAACAGGGGGGCTATTGTTTGTAGGGACGAAAGATTAAGCGCACCAAAAATAAAAAAGCTGATCCCCGCGAAGGAGATCAGCTAGTTGAGATAAAAATCTCATTTGATTTAGTAACTGTGTACCAATTTTTGTTGGTACTTCCTGGAAAATTAGACATTACAAGGTTAAATTCAGGATTCTCTTTCTATACTCCCTCTTACTCTTACCGAGTTTTTAGATCAATGGTAAAACGAAAATTACTGTGCATATCCGTTTTATGTGGAGGAAGCAGGGAGTTGGTAGAATTCAGCAATTCAGAAACCCTTGTTTCAAGAAGTTAAGAAGTTTTTGTGTGTGTTTTGTTTGAGTCTTAATTACTGTTTAAATCCCGTATTTCTGTTGTAACGCTAATTATACTTGCAAGTAAGTAAAAAAGAAAACGAAGTGAGTAATAAAAAACTTTTTTTTGTGACATGGAAGATTTGAATTGCTATCATTCTGTCATGCATAAGTCATTGATTCCTAAAACATAATTGTCAACAACCATAATGTCCGTAGCGGTTTCTGCACCCTTGAAACCAGTGATCATTTCGTTTTTTAGTGCCGCCTTTGCCAGTGCTGTAAGTGGTTGAGCAACAGGAAGGTAAGACCAGTGCCACTTCTCTTCGTTATAGCCATTTGGTCGTTTAGGGCCTTTAGGGGAGTAGGGTTGGCAAAATCCGAAATGGGCAGCATGTGCACTAAGCCAATCGTAGATTTTCTTGCCCTCGCCCTGTTCAAAGTAACTATTATTGAATGAATTTAAATCAATATCTGTACCCCAATGATGCCGGGAAGTACCGGGCATCGAGCTGTATTTAAGTATTTCCAGTGCCCGGGCCTCCGGGTTGGGAAAAGCATGGGCTGCGTTTTCTCCGGAAGAAAGCTTTCGCTGTCCAGTCCACTTACGTTCCCAAATGCCTTTTTGGTAGTTGAAATTGCGGGTAGCAGACCGGATTACGAGCTGCACGCCATCTGCCTGAGCAGCCTCGTGCATTCTGAGAAAGGCCTCGTAGGTATCTTTGCGCAGAAGCAAGCCCTCCCGGTCAGCGTACTTGCCTGGGATTTGCGTAAAATCAGGATGCTCAGCCGGGTCGAATCGGCCCATGAGGTATTGAACATCAAACCCCATAGCGCGAGCACGCTCCAAATTAGAGGTGTCCGGTGCTACATCCTCTTCGGTATTACTATTTGATGGGGTTAAGGGATCCGTCTGTGCAGACTGCCCGGCTTGTTCTGTTGCCGGCTGACAGGCGATCAAAATATTCAGCAGCAGGATGGTCATGTGTTTCATGTCGTTGGTTATCGGGATTAAAACTCAAAGATTTTTTGTTCGACAGGGTACCCAAACAAGTGTCGCTCCTTAATCAGATTGGCGACTTGAGCGGGGACCAGGCTCTCCCATTCGTCTTGTCCATTGCGGAGCATATGCAGGACTTCCTTTGAGAAAATGTGGAGTACGTCAGGGTTGAAGCTTTCTACATCTACAATTTGGCGGTTGTCAAGCAGGTGCTTGTATAAGAATTTCACGCCTTCTGGTATTGGCACGTTCTGAGCATTGATGATCTCACCACTACCTTCCTGTAGCGCCGGGTAAACGTAAAATTTGACATTGCGGGTAAACAGCTGCCCGAAAGCAGCGAGTAGCCGCCCATCCAGGTTTTGGTAGTATTTGTTATCGATCAACTCCAGTAGCTCGCGCACGCCCAGCAGAAAGCCAAGTTTTTGCACTTTGAAGTCAGCGAGATAAGTGGCCATCTTTTGTTGTTGCTGGCAATCGGAAACTACGACCGTCTGCCCCATTGTGTTGAGTAGTTCTGCGCGGTCCAGAAAGTCCTGTTCGTCCAGTTCGCCGGTACTGGTAAGGTTATCCAGCGTAATCTCGGTAAGGAGGAAGGTACGTTTAGAGTCAGTTTCTGCTTCATTCCTAAACTGAGTGAAGGAAGCATTGATCATATCCATATTCACCAGCGTAGCTGGCCGGAAACTGCCCCGGACAACCATCACATGCCTTTTGTACAGAAACTCAGAGGCATGCACATTCTGCCGGTCGGGGCCAAACATAGCAACGTCCGTTAGTTTATTTTTGACCATCCACAGGCTTAGGAGGCGGTTGTCAAGGTCTTCAAAGTCAGGCCCGGTCAGGCGTACCATGTCGACCTTGAGCCGGCCGTGTAAACCATCCATCAGGGACTGAAGCATGGCTTCGGGATCGTCATTGTAGCGGTAGCAGGCATAGATGAGGTTGACCCCCAATATTCCAATGGCCTGTTGTTGCAACTGATTGTCATTGTCGAGCATACGTACATGGAGGACCAGGTCATTGGTGCCTCCGCCCGGAGTTAGCTGAAAACGAATCCCCAGCCATCCATTACCTTCAATGGTGCGCTGGTAGTTGATGGCGGCAACCGTATCCGCAAAAACAAAAAACCGGGTATCGGGCCGCTCATTAGTCAGGCGGGAGCGCATCAGGTCGTACTCGTGGTTAAGCATCTTGTAAAGCCGCGCTTCACAAACGTACCTACCGGAGACTTCCTCTCCGTAAATTTTGTCTGAATAGGTTTTGTCGTAAGCCGACATGGTCTTGGCAATGGTACCCGCAGCAGCCCCGGCCTGGAAAAAATAACGCGCGACTTCCTGGCCAGCTCCGATTTCTGCGAAGGTGCCATAGATAGAAGGGTCCAGGTTGATCTCCAGTGCTTTCTGGTCCGTTTCGAGTAATTGGCGCATAAGCATTAACGTTTTGTCTGATACAGTAAGCAGTTCAGAAACAAATGTACTAATTCTACTCGTGAAAGCCGGGAGCGCCCGGTTCTTTGTCCGGGTGGACTTTCTGATCAGAGATTACTGGCCAACAGCATGGGCTTTCAAAACGTCCAGGTCAATAAACTCCAGTGCTTTCTCATGCGTGGAGGTAAGCCGGACAGGAGGCTGCATTCCTGCCTCGAAGGCTTCTTTCCATCGCAGTGCGCACAGGCACCAGCCATCACCGGGCTGGAGCCCCGGGAAGTGGTACTCCGGGCGCGGGGTGCTGAGGTCGTTGCCCTTAGATTTGGTGAAAGCCAAAAACTCGGCGGTCATCTCGGCGCATACTACATGGGTGCCGTAGTCATCCGGGCCGGTGTTGCAAACTCCATCCCGGTAAAATCCAGTCATAGGGTCTGTGCAACAAGATTGGAGGGGCTCGCCCAGTACGTTTTTAGCTGTATTCATAACTTCGTTTGTATTTTGAGCCTGCCCACACCCGCAAATCAGGCACAACAGGCAAGGTAGGAGATATAAAAATTGGATCTGCATGGTCGCCGGGTTTTGCTGTTTCAACAGTATAAAATGGGCAGTGTTTAAGGCGCCGGTCTAGATCAACTCCTGCCTGACCGGACCGGCAACCTCCAGCCCGGCGTGCCGCCCTTCTCCTTCATATATTGTATGTCCCCGCTCCCTTAGCCGGACTTGTATGACAGACTGCAGGCTTTCACTCACTTTTCCGGTCATGGCTCCCGAGACCGGAGCGGCCAGTGCGCCGGCGCCACCTTGCTGTTGGGCATTGATTTCCAGGGAAAGGCCTTTGCGGTCGAGTTGCAGGTGCACTGATTTTGATCCTTCATCAAGAGCAACCCGCAAGCGGGCATTGTTGTAAGTAGTGAAAGCCCAAAGCCGGCCATCGAGTTGCATACCAGCCAGAAATCCGGTAAAGTGATTGCCCAGCCAGGGGATTCTTGCCACAGAAGCCATCAGGCAAGCTTGATTGGTGTCTTTGAAGTGATTGGTTTGCATCCAGATCCAGCTTGAGGGGAAGGACCGGCCCCAGTCTTTTTCGATGTAGCCCAGTCCGCCGGTAAAGTCAATAGGTTTGCCGTAAACGTCCAGGTGCCCTTCGAGCTTATGATGTAGACTCACCACGCCGTGATAACATTCCATAAATGGCACAAACGCATACCAGCCCATAATGCCTGGTGCGCCGGTTGCTGACGGCCACGGGGTGTTGTTGTGAAAGGTCAGATGGCCTTTCAGCTCAGGCAAGCTGAGGCTGAGCCTGTTTTCAGCGAATAGGTTCTGTCCCAATTGCACTTCAAATCGATCTGAGCGTGGCTGGAAGTCCTCCACCGAAAAGTTATGGTAGGCTGCCGTGCAAGCCTTGCCGTCCAGCCGCTGAATAAAGGCATGCTGTTGCCCGTTTTCGTCCATCGAAATGCCAGGGATGAGTGCAAAAGCGTGCTGCTCGCAGGGGCTGACAATTTTAAAGTACCACCCTTCAAAGTAGTTCTGAGATTTGCCCCAGCCATGGTAACGGTTGGGGTCCCAGAGTGCTTTCCAGCGGGCATTAAGGTGTTGCATGAGTGCGGCGGGGCTTGGTGAGGCACCAAAATACGCTTTCTGCGCATCTTCTCTATGTCGGAAACTACCAGAAAGGGTCACCAAAACCAAAAATTATGTTTACGAAACCCAAACGCCGCACCGGCCACCAAGTTGAAGCCGGTGCCATGGCGGACATTGCGTTTTTGTTATTAATTTTCTTTCTGGTCACTACGACCATTATTCAGGAGAGCGGGCTGCAGGTGCGCCTGCCCGCTTATCTGCCTGCCTCGGTGCAACCCCTGCCCGACCGGAATGTGCTTAGCGTGAAAATCAACGCGGGCAATCAACTGCTCGTGGAGCAGGAGGTTTTACCATTTGAACAACTGGAAGTAAAAGTTCGGGAGTTTATTCAGAACCCGAATCAGCTGCCGCATTTGCCTTCCTCCCCCCGGCATGCCGTTGTTGCGCTACAGCACGACCGCGGTACAAGTTACGACGCCTATCTGACCGTCTACGACCAATTGCTGATGGGGTATCGAAGTATATGGGAAGCAGAAGCCCGGAAGTTGTACGGCCAGGCTTACGAACAGCTTGGCAAGGCTGAACAGCGTTCAATCCGAAGTGCCTGGCCTATGGTTATTTCTGAGTCGGAGCCGGTCGAGTTTTAGCAACAAAAAAAAGCTGCCCATGGTATTTCCGGGGGCAGCTTTTGTTATAAGCGTATGTTTAGAGCAACATTTACCTTGCAAATCGGCAGTTTATGAACCCACGCAATGCTAAAGGGTATGCAAGCTCTAATTTTTCTGCAAAACGGTTAGCCGGAACCATAAATCACGGCTTTTACGGGTAACTCACCTCCAAACATCGCTAAGCGCTCACCTTGGCACGATGCGTAATGAGCTCCTGCTCATTAAGTTTACCAAAGTGATAGCCTTCTGCGGTGAAGTGCTCCAACACCTGCGGCAGCACTTCGCGCAGTTTGTCTTCTGCCTTCAAGCTGTCGTGAAACACGATTATGGAGCCAGGACCTGCATTGTCGACTACATTCGCCAGGCATTGCTCGCTGGAGATTTTTGGGTCGAAGTCTCCGCTAAGCACATCCCACATTACGATACGGTAGTGGCGCTGCAGAAACTGTGCCTGCTTAGGCTTCAGCCGTCCGTATGGCGGGCGGAACAACACAGAATTCATGCGGTTTGCACAGTGGCGCACATTGTGGAAGTAAGGGATATTCTCTGTAGTCCAGCCATTGAGGTGGTTGAAGGTATGGTTCCCGACTGCATGCCCTTCGCTCAATACCTGGTTGAAGACATCCGGGTACTTACGGACATTATCTCCTACACAAAAGAAGGTGGCTTTTGCGTTATAACTTTTCAGTTGTTCCAGCACCCATGGCGTCACCATAGGCACGGGACCGTCGTCGAAAGTCAGGTAGATGACTTTTTCATTAGTTGGAATCTTCCACGTAAAGTTCGGGAAGAGGTTTTGGATAATTTGAGGTGTTTTAACGAGGTACATAACTCCTTTTGATTAAATGTTCATGGTATGGAAAAGAGGCAGTGCCTAAAGGTGCCGCCTTGTTTAACTTTATTGTAAGGGGGATTCTCCCGGTTGCAGGGGGTAAGGGTAACAGACTTTGCGAAATTGCTTACCTTTGTGCCTCCGGAGGTATCGACTAGTGTTAAAATCCGTGGATAAATAACTGGTGGACGTAGTGTCTAATGATTACAACGTTTGATATGTGTACTTTGCTGCCTAAAAGCACCAGTTTTTTCAATTTTTTTTCCTATGGCATATTGTCTGGCCCCGACCAATAAATAAACTGACTAAAAAGTATCCAAAACAGATGGAAAACATGAGGCTTCGTTTTGCCCCTAGCCCTACCGGCGCACTCCACATTGGCGGTGTTCGTACTGCACTTTACAACTACCTTTTGGCTAAGAAAAACGGTGGTACCTTTATCCTGCGGATTGAGGATACAGATCAGGCCCGCTACGTGCCAGGTGCGGAGCAATACATTGTCGAGGCGCTTCAGTGGTTGGGGATTACATTAGATGAGGGGCCTGGCATTGGTGGCGACTTTGGTCCGTACCGACAATCAGAGCGGAAAGCGACTTACCTGAGATATACGCGGCAGCTCATTGATTCCGGGCACGCTTACTATGCTTTTGATACCAGCGAAGAGCTGGATGCTGCCCGGGAGAAAGACCCTACTTTTAAATACGATGCCATGGCGCGCGCGCGTATGCGCAACAGCATCAGTATGAGTCAGGATGAAGTCGATGCGGCACTTGCAAAGGAGGAGCCACACGTGATCCGCCTGAAAGTCCCTTCCAATGAGACCGTTTTGTTTGAAGATATGGTGCGCGGTGAGGTAGCCTTTGACAGTTCAGAACTGGATGATAAAGTTTTGCTGAAGGCAGATGGTATGCCTACTTATCACATGGCCAATGTTATAGACGACCGCCTGATGGAGATTACGCATGTTGTTAGAGGAGAGGAGTGGCTGTCCAGCACTGCCCATCATGTGCTGCTTTACCGCAGCCTGGGCTGGGAGCAGGAGATGCCCGCTTTTGCTCACTTACCCCTTATCTTAAAGCCGGCACCGGAAAGCTACCTGAATAAAGCGACAATCCCCGAGATGGCGAAGCGGATGGCAACGGAATTTGCGCGTAAGCATCCGGAGCATTCCACCTATAAGGCAGAAGTATTCGCCATGCAGGTACTTCAGGATAAGAAAAATATCCCATTGAATCTCAAAGAAAAAGAAAAAGACCAGGCAGATAAAGTTGCTTTCAAAGCTTTTTTGAAAAGTGCCCTTTATGGCAAGCTGAGCAAGCGGGATGGCGACCGCCTCGGCTTTCCGGTTTTCCCACTTTCCTGGGAAGGGCAATCGGAAGAGGACAGCTTTGTAGGGTTTCGGGAGTACGGTTTCCTGCCGGAAGCTTTACTTAACTTCCTGTCACTGTTGGGTTGGAACCCAGGGGATGAGCAAGAGATATTCTCCCTGGAGGCATTGGTCGCTGCTTTTACCCCTGAACGGATCAATAAGTCCGGAAGCCGGTTTAATATTGACAAAGCAAAGTGGTTTAATCAGCAGTACATCATTAATGCAGACAATACCCGCCTGGCGAGCCTGGTGCGCCCACAGTTGGAAGCCAATGGCCATCAACCTTCAGCTGCCTTCCTGGAAGGCTTTGTGGAACTGATGAAAGAACGGGCAGTAATCTTACCCGACTTTTGGGAGAATGGGTACTACTTCTTTGAGCGGCCCCGCGGTTACGAAGAAAAGATGATCCGCAAAAGCTGGCAATCGGAACGCAGCGAACACTTTGCAGCATTCGTTAGGGAGATGGAAGAGCTGAACGAGTTCTCTGCCGAAGAAATCAAAGCCGCTGCGGAGCGCTTTATGGATAAGCATGACCTCAAGTTTGGTGAAGTATTGCCGATGCTACGCCTGGCACAGGCTGGTACGATGAAAGGGCCTGCAATTTTTGAAATGATGGAACTGTTAGGCAAAGCCGAAGCGGTGGACCGTTTGAAAATTGGCTTTGAAGCCTTTGACCAAATTGTACAATCCTAAAATAAACGAGCCGATGGCAAAGAAAAAAAAGGAAGAGGAAAGTGAGGACCAACCCGGCGTACATAAAGATTTGGAAGGATTTGATATCAAAATCAATGAATTTGGTGAAATAACTTCCAACCTTGATGTAGAAAAAGTGAATCAATTCCTGAATAAAAACGTAGAAGATAAGAAATTAAAGGATCGAAAGGCGGGTGAAGAGGAAGAATGAGCCTCATTGCTTCCTAACGGCAGAAAATGACACCAATTACTCGTCGTGCGATACTTGAAAAGCACTAGCACTCACTTATTGCCCATAATAAATAAAACCACCCAACAGGGACCCGTTAAACCGGTTCGTGCTGGGTAATAGTTGTGCATGTAAAATTACAGGTGCAACCAAAATACTTGATAGATAAATACTTGCTGGATAATTAGGTTCTATAATAATGAGCTTGATTACCAGGATTTTAATATTTTGTGATTGCTTGTTAAATGTTCCCCTTGTGTTTTAGTCTATCGATGACAACCGCTTGAACATTAAACCAAAACCGATTGAACATGCACTTCTTAGGCAACCTAAGGCCGAATTTGTGCCGCTCCTTTGTAACCAAAGGATGCAGGCTATTCAAGCAGGAAGAATTATTTACCCAAACCTACTTTGGCGAGGCGCCTATGTAAATGCGTCCGCAATGGAACAATCCCATAAATTGACACAACCATGACGAGACGACTACACGCTTTACTGGTCTGGGGAATGATGCTGCTGTATTTTTCAGCCTCACTTCCGGCTACCGCTGCGGATGGTCTTGCCCCCCCTGATATAACGTCATACTCGTTCCGGGGTACAGAAGAATTACCGCTGCTCCTGAGCACGCCCAATGATACCACAGTCGATGGTATTTGCCACATTCCTGTAGCCGATACCCTGATATTGATTAATCCGGCAGATACGATGGACATTATCCGCGTTTTTCCTGTGGATAGTACCGCAAGCAGTGGTACCATTTTGCCGGGTACCAGTCTTGTGGATGCTGTATCGGTTTGTGGCAGCCCGGATACGCTTTACCGTATCTGGCGGGGCACTTATGCCGATATGACTGAGGCAGAAGCCGTTCAGTGGATTATTATCGAGGAGGATATAGACGCGCCGGTTTCCAATTTTACAATCAGCTTAGATACCATCATAAACTGCGAGTTAGGTGAGCCTACCTTTGACTCCTGGCGCCAAAGCCGCTTATTTGCTGTTAATAGTAACCTGGATGATTGTACCGGGATACTTTCGGTAACGAATGACATGCCTCCGTCTTCTTATGTGCCGGGGCCCTGCGATACGCTCGAGGTGACGTTTACTATTGAGGACCTTTGCGGCAACATCCGCATTTACGACGCTTCTTTCATAACCATAGATACCGTAGCACCAGTGCTACAGAACGTTCCGGATACCATTGAGGTCAGTTGTGATACTATCCAGGAGTACCTGGTGAACAACCCGCCTTCTATGGTGACGGCAACGGACAATTGCCGGAATAATATGATGGTCGGCTTTCAGCAGGACACCATCCCGGGGCCTCAGTTTTGCCCGGAACACGAATTGGATATCCGGCGAAGCTGGTTTGCTACCGATTCTTGCGGGAACTTTACCTCAGCGGTGCAGGTCATACGGGTACGGGATGTGACCGGTCCTACCTTCACCCGCCCACCGGACATTACGATCTCCTGCGAGGCTGATCCGCTAGACCTTAGCATTACGGGCACGGTGTCTGATACGATAGATGCCTGCGGTGGTCCGGTCACTGTGACTTTTTCCGACGAAACAGCGCCTGGTAATTGTGATAATAGCTATTTCATAGAGCGGCAGTGGGTCGTATCTGACGTATGCGGCATATCCTCCTCTATCAATCAGTTGATCATCGTAAAGGATACGACGGCTCCATCTTTTCTTGTCCCTATGGACATTACGGTTAACTGTGGAGACGAAGATAATTATAGTATTACGGGAGAACCATCCATGTTGTCTGATAATTGCTCAGGTCTGAATGGGCTTACAACAGAACTGCTCTCTCAAACTATCCTTCCCGGCAGTTGTGAGAACGACTATGTCATAGAGCGGGCCTGGCGCGTGACCGATGAGTGTGGAAATGACAGCATTCAAATCCAGGAAGTCACCGTTATTGATACCATAGGGCCAATCTTTTTGTCTGTTCCTTCTGACCTGACCGTCACTTGTGCAGCAGGCACTGATATCGAGACCCTGTATAGCAACTGGCTTGAGAGCTACGGTGGTGCCCAGGCAGGTGATGCCTGTACACCAGTGGACAGCCTCAACTGGAATACCTTTGAGTCAGGGACCAATCAGCCTGTAAGTACAGTTCCTAATATTGTGTGCCCTACGGGGAATGATACATTGTTGATCCAGGCAGTTGACTTCGTTGTGGATGACGGTTGTGGTAACTCCAGTATTGGGCAGGCTACCTTTATTGTCATTGATGATACCCCACCATCTTTTGTCGAATGCCCCGAAGACCAAGTCATCAGTACAAATTTCGGGCAGTGTTCTGCTAACTTCACATTGGATGTCCCTTTCATACAAGAGGAGTGTGCAGCAGCTTCTTCTGTCTTTAATATGATTGATAATGCGACTATTACCTCTGATGCAGCACCAGACCAGGTCTCTAGTATACCTGTGAATGCCATTACGTTGTCGTTTTCAGTTGGCCTGCCTCTGCCTATCAACGCACAAGCCGGAGGGCAGCTCAGCCTTCAACTGCAAAATGCAGATGCAGAAGGTACCACCGAGTATTTTAATGTTATTGGGGAGGACGGGACCCCCATCGGGCGTACTGCGCGGGCTATGGTACAGTGTGGAAATGCCGATACACTTCTCAGTGTGCCCAAGGCACTACTGGACCTCTGGGCTGTGGATGGTGTTATTGAGATTTACCTTGAGCCCAATATTCCAACGACCCAGCCGGGTAGCTTTGCTATCAATGCTTTGTGTGATCCGGCAGGTACGGTGCAAGCCAATTTGATCTTCCCGGTGGCTGACCTGACCGGGCTACGTTATGAATACCGTACCAATAGCAATCCAAAGGTTTTGGTAGACCCTATTGCGCCAGCAGTAGTGACTTTGCCTATTGGTGAAAATACAATCACCTACTATATCTCTGACTGTGCAGGCAATATAGACAGTTGTGTGCAGCAGGTGGTTGTGGAAGACCAGGAATCTCCTCAACTGACTTGTCCATCAGACATTGCTCAGCCACTGGAGCAGGGCAGTTGTTCTGCAGAAGTCACCTTGCCTCTTCCTGATAATATCACAGATAACTGTGGACTGGAATCACCCTACAGCCAAACTATGCCGAATGATACCGCAAGTGCATGGCTAACCTACACCCTTGATCCTAACCTCAATGATTATATTGCCAATTCAAAATCTTACACCTTTAATGGAGTGGCTGCTAATGCATTCAGCAACGTCAGCCTGCTCATTGACTTACAAGGTGATTTTAGTTCTTCGGGGGCTTTTTTCAACATTATAGGCGACAATGGGGATACGATTGATGTGACACCTCAGGGAATAGCAAACTGCAGCATGCCCGGGCAGTATATAGTAAGTATTCCTGCCGAGGATTTCAATATGTGGGCCAGTGATGGCAGTGTGACCTTCACCCTGCAACCCAATTTTATTCCGGTCCCTCCGGGTGGCCCCGGAGATGGGATTAATCCTTGCGATCCAATGGTCGTGAATGCAGATGGGGAGACCGATAGCCTCAGTTTTGTGTTTTTGACATTGTTGTATCAGCAAGTGACGCCATTTTATTTCGCAGAAGGAGCTACTGAAATCCCCTACACGCAAATGGTTCTCCCCGAATTGTCCCCAACCCACGAGTTCAATGTAGGGCAAACAACGGTCTACTATGTTGCACAGGATGCTGTGGGCAACCCGGATACCTGTAGCTATATTGTAGATGTTCTGGATAATGAACCCCCGGTGGCGCTTTGTAATGCCACTGTTGTAGAAATTAACCCCTCGGGTATAGAACCCGATACCGTAAGTGTCGATCAATTTGATGCGGGCAGCTTCGACAACTGCTCTATTGATACCATGTTCCTGTCGCCAAATATCTTTACTTGTAATGAAGCCGGTACTACAGTAATGGCGACGCTGACTGTAGTGGATGAAGTAGGGAACTCCTCCGAATGTACCAGACCGATCCGTATTGAGGCCGAGGCGCCATTGCCTACTTACAGTTCGGGCATCTGCGGCGGGGATACGCTGTACTTATTTGCCAACCCGCCGGAAGCAGAAGGCGGTATTGTTTACACTTTTACCTGGACCGGACCGAATGGTAATATCGTTTCTACTCAGGAAAATCCCGTATTGCCTAATGTGGATCAGGATGATGCCGGAGCTTACGTCCTTACGATCGAAGGCCTATCGGGCTGCACGGCCCAGGAGGTTGTCAACGTATCTGTTAACGGACAGCCGCTGACACCGGTCTTGATGGTGAACGCTCAGCAATGTGGCGATGAAGCCGTTGAGCTGACCTCTTCCATTGTACTGAATAATGCTACCTACCACTGGTATCAGGGGCAGGCACCAAATGGTAACCTGATTGCCACTACTAATCAGGGCAGCCTTACGCTTCCGCCTTACAACCCTCAGCAGCCGGAGAGCCGGTTTTTTTACCTTGTCATCGAAGCAAATGGATGTGAATCCGAGCCATCTTCGGCGGCGGTGGTCTTACTGACCCCCCGCCCAATGGCTTCTGTTAATGCTGCAGTCATTACTGAATGTGAAGGAAGCTCTGTTTCTCTGGGAACAACGGTAGCAGGGCCGGGTATCACCTATGAGTGGACTGGTCCAAACGGGTTCTTTTCCACGGCACAGTACCCCGTGGCTATTGGTCCACTCGGGTTAGAAGCCGCTGGCGTTTACAGTCTGACGGTCTACCGTAACGGTTGCCCTTCTGACCCTGCCCTTTCCATTGTAAACGTTATTCCTCAGCCCGGGCCCTATCAAATTGCGGTGATGACTAATCCATTTTGTGAAGGCGATAAAATCACTTTGCAGGCCGAGCCTTCGGGAGCCGCTTCTTATATATGGAGGGGCCCTGACTTAAATGGGATTACGACTACGACGAATACGCTTATTCTTGACGAGGCCAACGCTACCCACAGTGGAAACTGGACGGTTCAGGGCGTACAGTTCTCCTGCGTATCCGACATGTCACCGCCAGCGAGTGTTGTAGTCAACAACCTCCCTAATGCGATGGCTGCTACCAATATTGCACCGGAAGACCCGCTGTGCGAGCGCGATGCCCTGGAACTTTTTGCAACGCCTAACCTTACCGGAGCCAGCTACACCTGGGATGGCCCTAATGGATACTTTTCAGTCGCTCAAAACCCAGTCATCAACCAGGTTACGCCACTAAGGACTGGCGCTTATACGCTTACGGTAACCACTCAGCAAGGCTGTAGCGACACGGCTTCTGTTGATATAGAAGTCATAGAGGCTATCGATATTATCGGAGTGAGCAATAGTGCAGTGGAGTGCCTGTACAATGAGACTGATGTAACGCTCCAGGCTACCGTATTTCCTGTAAATGATGGGGCCTACGATTTTGAATGGACCGGACCAGGCTATACTTCTTCAGATGAAGTCGCAATCGTAGAAAACGTGACCGGAGCGCAAAATGGGTTTACTTACTCGCTTGTGGTTTACACAGAAGAGGGCTGTCCATCACTGCCAGGCAGTACAACCTTGCAGGTTAAGAATGCGCCGGCCCGGCCGCCTTCACCTGCCACTTCAGATGGAGTCTATACTTTCTGCGAAGGGAAAACCCTAACCTTAAATACGCCCGCAGTCAGCAATGCAGCTTATATATGGGAAACACCTTCCGGTGCGGTAAACACCGGGCCTGACCCCACGATTACAATCTCCGACCTGGAGAGTAATGACGCTGGAGGCTATCAGGTGTTCGTGATTGTCAACGGTTGCCCTTCCATTCCTTCACCTGTGCGGACCGTGCAGGTAAGTGAAAAGCCAACGGTTCAGGGCACTAGTAACAGCCCGGTCTGTGAAGGGTCATTGTTTCAATTATTCGCGAACGGTACTCAGGGGTCCACTTATGAATGGACTGGTCCGTTTTCTTCCAGTATGCAGAACCCATCGCGGCCCTCTGCAGACCCGCTTTTGCACGCTGGTGATTATGTGGTGGTGGCCAACCGGGCAGGATGCCCTTCTGATCCGGATACCGTCACGGTAGTGATCAACGAGACCCTTCCTGCTCCTACAGCGCTTGTCAGCAATCAACCCATCTGCGTGGATGAGCCCGGAGCAACGCTAACCGTTTCTATACCGAATGGACAATCGGGTACCGGGATTCAGTACTTATGGTACGATGAGGGAAGCCCTGTTGATACCACCCTTACGCCCAATTTGCTGCTGACCGATTTCTCGGGAACCGGAGGTTCACTATCACTTGAAGTAGAAGTACAAGCGGGGGACTGCATTTCCGACCCGTCACCTACTTTAATGGTGGTGCTTGATACAATTCCAGATGAAATCGCATTGGCTGGTCAGGATACCACCACCTGCGCCGGATCTGATGTAGTTATTGCTGCCGGAACGGTGGATCAAAGCATCGGGACATGGTTTGAGCTCAATAATAATGGTAATGGATTGAATATTGAAGACCCTGGTAACCCTGTGACCAATGTTTCCGGTTTTAGTGCAGCGGGCACCCGGCAGCTAGTTTGGATATTGTCTAACGGAGGGTGTAAAAATTTCAGCTCGGATACCCTTCAGATAGAGGTTAATGTACCTGAGGTGGCTGATGCAGGCCTGGACACCCTGCTTTGTCCGGGAGATCCTATCTTTCTGAACGCTCAGGTTCCAGCTGAAGGAGAAGGCAGTTGGTCGCAGTCTGCGGTACAGTCAGACTTTAATGTTGCTATTGACAACTCTGAAGATCCGGGGACCAGCATTTCCGGGCCGGGTCTTTTACCGGGGAACACCTATGCGTTTACCTGGACTGTAGTCAGCGAGTGTGGTATGGACAGTACAGATGTCTTTGTGACCCTGGCTGATAATAATCCATTTGCCGGGTTCGATGTAATTGTGTGCGAAGAAAATGGCGTGGCTATGCTCGCTGCGGGAGAGCCTGCGGATGGTAGCTCAGGTCGCTGGAGTTCGACGGATGACCAATTGGTTTTCTCAGACCGTAATCGAACAGACACGGAGGTTGCCAATCTGGAAATCGGAGATAATATTGCCGTATGGACGCTCGATGGGGGCTTATGCGGAGAAAATTCCAGAGACACGCTCCTCATTGATTTTCAGCTGCCGCCGATAGCAGAAAGGGATGAACGGACCATTGAGTTCGCAGTAGAAACCGTTGTGGATATATTAGCTAATGATGCCGTACCCGAAGGCAGTGCTATAGAAATTATCATGGAGCCTTTCAACGGAAGAGCTGTGGTTACCAGCGATAATCAAATTGCATACACTCCTGATCCTGACTTTGCCGGTACAGACGAATTGGTTTATCAGGTATGCCGGGAAGGCTGCGCTTGTGATGATGCCATACTGCGCCTTACTGTAGGAGAGGGCGTAGACTGTGAGCCGCCGAATATTTTTACACCGAATGGTGATGGTGTCAATGAGGCATTTATTATCCCTTGTCTGCTTGATACGGATGATTATCCCAACAGCCAGCTATCGGTGTTCAACCGCTGGGGCGATGAGGTCTACAACTCCCCACGTCCCTATCCCAACAACTGGAGGGGTACGTTCAATGGAGAGAATCTTCCGGTGGATACCTATTTCTATATCCTGGACTTGGGAGATGGCAGTAAACCGATCACCGGTTACCTGCTTCTTCAGAAATAATAACGACAAGGAATCAGTCGCCCCGGTTTGACTGGGTCGAATCCCAAATAAGTACTTATGAAAAACTACTACCTGCCAGTCCTGTTTTTACTGTTTGCCAGTTGCATCGCGCAGGCGCAACAGGAAGATCATTTCACTCAGTTTATGCACAATAAACTGGCTTTTAACCCTGCCTACGCAGGCTCCACCGGCAGCTCCCGGCTTACTGCAATGGCTCGGCAGCAATGGATTGGCATTGAAGGCGCGCCGGAGGCACAACTGGTGACCTTCAACTCCGCGCTGAATGCCAGAGTTGGAATAGGAGGCAGCCTGGTGCGGAGCAGTATCGGTATAATGGACCGCTATACCCTTGAGGGTGATTACGCCTATCGCTTCCGTCTCGGCAATGGCTACTTCGGCATCGGGGCTTCCGCATCCATACGCCTGATACAGGCGAACCTGGACGAACTCGTAGCCAATCAGCCCATCGAAACCGACAATGCAATACCTACGGGGTTCCAAAGCCGGGTTACCCCTAATTTTGGTGGCGGATTCTACTACAACAGCACTGATTTTTACGTGGGCTTTTCTATACCACGCTTTCTCAAGTCGAGTATTGACTTATCAGATGATCAGGGGACTATCTCAAAAGAAGACCGCCATTGGTACCTGATGACGGGATTTAATGTCCGGCTTGTTGATAATGATATCGTTATGCAGCCTAACTTTTTGCTCAAATATGTGGAAGGAGCGCCTTTTGATGCAGATATTAACCTCTCCTTTACCTTCTTTGAGCAATTTACAGCAGGAGCTTCCTACCGGACAGGGGGGAATAAGGATAACAGTATAGGGGAGTCCGTTTCTGGCCTGATTTCCAGCCGTATAGGAGATAAGTGGATGATTGGCGCTTCTTATGATTTCACGCTTTCTGACTTACAGGATTATAACGATGGGAGTGCCGAGCTTTTTCTCCATCATTTCTTTGGTGGGAAAAGTGGTAAAGGGGCCACATATGACAACCCCCGCTTCTTCAACAGCAATGGAAGTAATAAGCGTTTTTATTAACGCCACTCACATCCTATCAAACGGATAAGGTATTTGAAGTCAGGGTATAGCGTAGGAAAGAAGGGTTTACTTTGTTGCGGATAATGGCTAACTTGCGAATCTTTACTATAGACTTGTCTAAAACGCCTCATAGGGCTTCAAGTTGATCATTTGGGCGGGCTCGTCGTTGGCAAAAGCCTTATTTACGCGCCCCGCCTGCCTTAAAAGTTCAGTGGGCAGGTGCGTAACCACGTTTTCGTCGTTTCAATTCCACCCCAAACCTCTGCTTTTCGCCCATGCAGGAATTATTTTACAGTGTATTAGAGCCCACGACAGGTTGCTAGATGTAAAGGTATGGTACTGAGGTGATGACACCTCCACGCATTAGCTTTAATACTTAAGACGACCTACATGAAATTCTATTTGACCCTCCTGATGGTTGGCTTTCTATTTGTTTTGAACGCCCAGCATCCGGCAACGACAAATCGGCATAGTGTTGCGCACCAAAATCAAAAGGTGAGCATTTATAATGAGACAACGATTAATTCCAAAGCGTACGATTTTTCTCCTGCCTTTTTTGGAGACACGCTAGTGTTTCTTTCTTCGAAGCACGCTGGCCCCAGGGATCCCAGGACCGGGCAATCTTTTTTTGATTTTTATTACTCCCCGATTGGGCCCAATGGCAGCCTCCGCTCTCCTAAGCCCTTCTCCCTTAACCTTAATTCTGCAGCCCATGAAGGGCCTGCTTCCTTCGATTTGTCGGAGAACAAGGTTTACTTTACCCGTAACAGCTCTCAAAGTGGTGTAGACCTTTCTGCTGACGCGGGAGTGGTTCGTATGAAGATTTTTGAAGCGACGTCCGGGTTATTAGACTGGGAGCAGGTCTCCCCACTTTCTTTCAACAGTGATGCCTACAATTGCATGCACCCTGCACTTTCGGAGGACGGTAATTTCATGGTCTTTTCTTCCAACCGGCCTGGTGGTAAAGGGGGGTATGACCTCTACGTTTCCCGCCGAATGGATGGTCGGTGGTCTACACCCATGAACCTGGGGGGGCGGATCAATACCACGGGTAATGAGTTCTTTCCCTTCTTTCATCAATCAGGTACACTCTTCTTTGCATCAAATGGGTACAAGGGATACGGAGGCATTGATTTGTATATGGTACAGGGCAAAGGAGACGGGTCCTGGGCAGAGGCCGTTAACCTGGGAGAACCGTTCAACAGTGAGGCAGATGACTTTGGTCTTATTATGGACCAGGAAGGCAAACAAGGCTACTTTACTTCCAGCCGGGAGGGAGGAGTTGGGGGAGACGATATATATAGCTTTGACGCGCCCGATGGTATTCAGGGCGTTGTATTCCCCGACTACAAGACAACGATCATACAGGTGTTTTCAGAACAGAGCGATAGCCCTGTGTCAGGAGCAGAGATAAAAATATACGAGCGGATTATTGACAGTAATGGGGAAATAGGGTACAACCGGCTGCCCAGGACGAGCGTCCAGATGGGGATTGACGGAAAAGCGGAAATAGACCAAAGGAGTGAAGACCTTGAGGAGCCGGATGAGGTGAGTAACCGGGAGGGCAAAGCCTACATCATGCTTGATGTGTCTAAAGCTTACAAGATTAAGGTGGAAAAGCGCGGCTTTTTTCCGGCAGAAGAATTTCATATTCCAGCAGACAACCGGTTTAACAAGCCTGTAGAGGTTCCTATGAGGCGCGATGATTGTATTACACTAGAGGGCGTTGTCAAAGATGCATCAACGGGTGATCCTGTTCCGGGGGTAACCATATTTATTTTTAATCAGGAAGAGAAACGACGAAGGACGCTCAGCACGGATGAAAGGGGCATCTTTAAAGAATGTTTGCCGGATGGTTACCGTTTTACTATAGAAGCCAGGCGTATCGGGTACCAGGAAGCTGAAACCCAGGTTCAAACGATCAATCGCCGGGGGAACCGTTCCCTGGGGACTTCTATTGAACTGGTGCCTGACCCTACAACGCCCCGTAGCAGCCAACAGGAGGCCCCGCCTTCACCATCCGGAAGCCAGGCTGAGGTGCCAAGTCTTGACCGCCGTTCAGACATGAAAGTAGGTAACCGGTTTGTGTTGAATAGCCTGCAGTTTGAATTTGCATCGGCTAAACTGCAGGAAGCAGCGGCAACAGATCTCGATCATCTTGCCACACTAATGAAAGCAAACTCCAGGATGAAAGTAGAACTAAGCGCTTTCACGGATTGCATTGGGGGCGAAGAATATAACAGGAGGCTTTCTTTGAAACGGGCAGAGGCTGCCCGCGATTTCCTGGCCCGCCGTGGCGTTAATGCCGATAGAATCCTGGTCTTTGGCTATGGAGAGAGCAATCCGATTGTGGATTGTGACTGTGAAGGGAAAGGCGGAGGCGGCGTTCCCTGTACCGAAGAAATGCACGCAAAGAACCGACGCACAGAGGTGGCTATCACCCAGAAATAGGCAACACAATAAAACATGAGAAAAAATCTAAATTTGTTAAGGCGAGGTGCAACCTTTAAAAAAAAGGTGCGTTAAATAGGTCATAAAAAAGAAAAACCGGTCCATAAGGACCGGTTTCCAAAAGAGCTTTGAGAGGCTATCTACATACCAAAATGAAACATCCTTTGATGCTTCAAAATCTTCATGAGATTATAATAATTGCATTCGTGGGATTCAAATTTTTCCTGTCGCTTGTGACAGGGATCGTCAGCTTCCTTTCCGTTTCTTCTCTGTATCTATTCCCTCCTGCTGACAATACAAAGGTGCTACATTACTAATGACTTTGTAAGTACATTATGAATAGTTACTGTGTTTGTAAGGCACAAATAATAAAAATCAGTTAATTGATATTCAGAGGTTTATCGTTAAAAATATAGAATTTATTTGTATTTTTATGACGTATTTAAATACACGTAAAGCGATAAAAAAAGTCAAAAAAAGCGTGGTGATATTGTTAAAGTGCTTTGTGAGCCCTTTATTTTAGCTGCTGGAGGTCAAAAACAGTGCCAATCTTTATATTTGCGGAAAACAAGTCAAACGTATGTCTATAACAATTGCTTCCTATAATGTGAATGGTGTCAGAGCTGCTATGCGCAAAGGTATGGCAGATTGGTTCGCAGAGCACCCTGTGGATGTCCTTTGTCTTCAGGAAACAAAAGCTCAGCCGGAGCAAGTAAAAAAAGAGGAGGCTGTACTTGGTGAGCATGGCTTTCAGCATGCCTACTGGCATTCTGCCGAGAAGAAAGGGTATAGTGGCGTTGCGACGCTTTCTAATCGTCCTGCTGATCGGGTGGTAGAAGGCTGTGGTATGGAGAAGTATGATGCTGAAGGTCGAATACTGCGTACTGATTTTGGCGAGCTTACCTTGCTCAACTGCTATTTTCCATCGGGTACTACCGGAGAGGTGCGGCAAGCCTTCAAAATGGAGTTCCTTGATGATTTCTTCAAATGGATACAGGCGTTGCGGAAAGAGCGCCCGAATCTGGTCATTGTCGGCGATTACAATATTGCCCACCAGGAAATTGATATTCATGATCCGGTCCGCAATAAAAAAAGTTCCGGGTTCTTACCAGAAGAGCGCTCCTGGATGGATGGATGGTTCGAAAGTGGCTTCGTGGATGCATTTCGCCACCTAAACCCCGAGCAGGAGGAATACAGCTGGTGGACCTATCGGGCTAATGCCCGGGCCAATAACAAAGGTTGGCGGTTGGATTACCAGTCGGTTAGTACCCCACTGGCACCAAAGCTGAAAAACTGCTACCAAATGACAGATGCGGTACACTCAGACCATTGCCCGGTAGTAGCTACCTATAGTATATAAGGTGCGGCATTATATCTGCTTCAAAATCCGGAACTACCTCAAACCGAGGCTTATTAAAGTGGTTCAGACGATGAATGTCTGGATCAATAATTTCCAGCATCGGAGCGAGCCACTTTGTAGCGTTTATGCCGACAATAAGTTGGTTTGCTATGTCAAACCACTTAATCGTCGGTATATTTGTCGTGAACAATGGCTTTGTTTTATAGCCGTTGACAAAAGAAAAAGCCCGCTTGCCAACCGAAAAGGGTTGGGAAAGGTCTTATGACAGCAGGATTGATGATTCACTAATTGCGGTAAGCCTAAATCAATAGATGTAAGTAGAATTTGCTTTGGGGCTGACAATCAAAGAATGCGGTTCCCAATCAATCTGCACGCTTGCCCTTTAAAATTAAATAAAATGCTTCGCAGTAGTTTGATTTTATTTTTAGCGCTAGTCAGTATAATTAGCTTGCAGGCGCAGGAGTTTTCCGGCGGCTTCCGCGCGGGTCTTAATTTTACGACCATCAACGGCCCTTCAGAAATGAACGCGGCAGGAATGAATCTGGAAGATTTTAATTTTTCCAATGGTTTTCATATTGGTGCCATTGGTAACCTGCGGTTTACAGACATATTCAGCCTCCGTGCGGAGCTGCTCTACTCACAGAAAGGTGGCGTATATACCTATGCGGGCGAATCATACTGGGTATTCAGGCCTACAGATGGCAGCCCCGCTTTCATTGCTACGGGCGACAGAGAGACGACGCTGGAGATCACCAACTCCTATATTGATATCCCCATTATGGGCGTTGCCAGGTTTGGAAAGTTTGAGCTTAGCGCGGGTATGAGCCTGGGCTTTTTGGTTGCTTCCCGGGCAGCCGGGGAGTTGCGGTTTAGTGGCACCTCGCCTCAGGGTAATAATATTGCTCCGTTTGTAGTCGCACTGGACTTCAATTATTTCGATGGTCCTTTCCGAAGAGAGGATGTTGACGATGTTGAAATGCGTGAGATTGACAACCAGCCAGTTGAAGTCCCCATAAGCCTGGGCGCTTACTACGAGGAGTTTGATGAAACTGATAACCTCTACAACGTCATTGACGTAGGTCTGGTGGGTGGTGTGGCATATTACCTCAACCGGGGGTTGTTCCTGGGGCTGCGGCTGAACTATGGGTTTAGCGATGTTACCCGTTCTAACCGGGACATTTCCCGTAATGCGATTAATGGGACAGAAGATTATGTCTTCCAGGAAGATGACGATCAGAACCTTAATATACAAGTTTCTGTAGGTTTCAGTTTCTAAGCCACAGTCCTGTATGCGAAGAAAAACGAGAAGCGCCGTTGCGGAATTTATATCCACAACGGCGCTTCTCGTAATATCAGGATTTAGAGCCTGGGGCTATCCCATCTCCGCAACTACTTCTTTAACCTCGGGGATCATCCGTTGCAGCATGCCTTCGATGCCCTGCTTGAGGGTCACGGTGGAAGAAGGGCAGCCACTGCAGGCACCCTGCATAACTAAAGTAACAGTACCTTTATCCCAGGACTTGAACTCGATATTCCCGCCGTCCATTTCTACCGCAGGCTTTACATGGGTATCAATAAGGCTTTTGATTTTACTTACGATCTCCGTTTCGTTTTCAGTGTATTCATAGCTTGCGCCACGTTCCTCTTCGATTTTAGCCATCGCTTCTTCAAAGCCCTCCTTCAGAATGGACTTCTCATCACCGATGTACCCTTTGAGGTACTCTTTGACTTTGAGCATAACATCTGCCCAATCGTAGTTGAATTCTTTGGTGATCGTTACAAAGTTGTTACAGATGTAGACGCCCTTCACGAAAGGCATCTCAAATAACTCTGTAGCCAAAGGCGACCATTGCCTGGCAAGTTCTTCCTCCCGGAAGTCGGCCGTACCTTTGTAGATCATCCGGTTAGTGACAAATTTGAGCGACTCCGGATTAGGGGTCTGCTCAGTATATAGCATTACGGGGCTTTTCGTAACGGGATTGCTCATTGTATTTTTCTTTATTTAGACCTATTCTACGAACAATAACACATAATCCCAAGGCTGGTTTTATCAAAACCCAATTTAATGCCCATTCTTGGGCACTCTTTTTATCAGTTTTTCCGTATTTAAAGGAAAATACCCTGCTAGTGAATAATTTGCTTAGCAGGCAGAATTTTGAAATGTCAGCAGGTGCTCCGGCTCCTTTTTTTACCTTTGTTGAGAATCTACCCCTGATACCTATGTCAAACCTCAAACAAGAACACAATTTGCCGGGCAACCCTTCCCTCCCAAGCTCGGCTGATGACCTGCAACGCCTCATTGGCAGAGAAGAGGGTCACTATAAATACTCCGTGGAGGACTTCTTTCGAAATCCTGAACAAACCGGCTTTCAACTTTCGCCAGGCGGGGACTACCTGGCCTTTGCCGGTCCCTATGAGCGCCGGCAGAATGTCTTCGTCTGTCCGGTCAACGGGGGCGACGCTGTCCGCATCACTCACGAAACCGAACGTGATATTGGGGGCTTTTTTTGGGCCAATGACCATCGGATTGTCTACGTCAAAGACAGTGGTGGAGACGAAAATTTTCAGCTGTTTGCTGTAGATCGCGACGGTGAGAACCCACGCGACCTCACCCCATTTCAGGGTGTCAAGATCGAGTTTATAGATGACCTGGAGGACCAGGAAGATGAGCTGATTATCGGTATGAACAAAGAAAACCCCATGCTCTTTGAGCCTTACCGGCTCAATGTACAGACTGGGGCATATCAACGCCTTGCGCGTAATGAAAATCCAGAGGAGCCCATTACTGGATGGATGACCGACCATGCTGGCCGGCTGCGCATCGCAATAAAGACGATCAATGGCGTTAATCAGCACATTATGTACCGGGCTAAGGAAGACCAGCCATTCAATACGGTAGTCAAAACTAACTTTAAAGAAAGTCTGGACCCTATATTCTTTGATTTTGACGATGGTGATGTTGTGTTTTGTGTCAGCAATATAGGCCGGGACCGTAGCGAGATTATCCGGTTCGATTTTGGCAAGGGGCAGGAGACAGGCGATGCCGTATTTGCTCATCCTGAGGTGGATGCCGGGAGCTTGTTTTATTCGCGTAAGCGCAAAGTATTGCTTGGAGCGGTGTACACGACCTGGAAGCGGCAAATTGAGTTTTTTGACGATCATAGAAAAAAGATGCAGGAGCACTTGGAGCGTTTGCTGCCTGGCTACGAAGTAGTTGCCGTAAGCAGCAACCGCGCTGAAGATAAATATATGATCCGCACCTTCAGTGACCGGTCGCTGGGTGGATATTACTTTTACGATCTTAATCAGGATACCCTCCGTAAAATTACGGATGTTAGCCCCTGGTTGAATGAAGAAGATATGTCAGGGATGAAACCGGTAACGTACACCACGCGTGATGGCGAGGTGGTTCATGGTTACCTGACTGTTCCGAAAGATAAAAAAGGGGAAAGACTGCCGGTGGTCATTAATCCGCACGGCGGGCCTTGGGTAAGGGACAGCTGGGGGTATAACCCGGAGGTGCAGTTGCTGGCCAGCCGCGGGTATGCGGTCTTCCAACCCAACTACCGGGGCAGCACTGGCTATGGCAAAGACTTCTGGATGAAAGGCTTCAAACAGTGGGGGCAAGACATGCAGCATGATATTACCGATGGTGTGCAATGGCTTATTGATACGGGGGTGGCAGATCCTGATCATGTAGCTATCTACGGGGCAAGCTATGGCGGATACGCCACTTTGGCGGGGATCGCTTTCACACCAGGCCTGTACGCCTGCGCAGTAGACTACGTCGGGGTTTCCAACCTGTTCACCTTCATGGAGACCATCCCCCCTTATTGGAAACCTTACCTGGATATGTTGTACGAGATGGTAGGGCATCCCGGGGAGGATGAGGCGCTGCTGCGTAAAGGGTCTCCGGTTTTTCACATTGATAAAATAAAAACGCCCCTGTTTGTTGTGCAGGGCGCGAATGACCCCCGTGTAAACATTGATGAGTCTGATCAAATTATCCAATCTCTCCGGGCCCGGGGCATTGATGTGCCTTACATGGTAAAGTACAATGAAGGGCACGGTTTTGCTAACGAAGAGAACCGCTTTGAGTTCTACAAAGCTATGCTTGGTTTTCTGGCTAAACACATGAAGGGATGAAGGACCTGAAGGACCACTACATGCAAGCTGCTATTCAGGCAGCGAAAACAGCAAATACCCCCTACGGTGCGGTCCTGCTGCAACCCGAAACCGGTGCAAAAGTAAGGGTTGCGAATAGCGTTAAAGCAGATCAGGACCCTACCGCACATGCAGAAGTCAATGCCATCCGGCAAGCGCGGCGTCAGGGTATTGATACACACGGGAGTATCCTGTTCTCTACCTGCGAACCCTGCCCTATGTGCGCTATGGCTGCAATCTGGGCCGGCGTGTCCAAAATTTACTTTGGCGCTACAATCGATGATGCTGCCGCCCACGGCCATCAGGTGAAAATCTATTGCCAGGACATAGCAGACGAAGCCTGGTATGCTATAGAAGTGGAAGGAGCTGTGCTCCGCGAAGATTGTAAAGCTCTTTTTAATTATTGAATTAAGGGACAATTCCTATCTTACCTGCTAAAATCAGATTATGACACTAGAAGCCATCACAGAACAATTCAGCAAAACTGCTGCCAAGGCACCAAACCTGGGCAAATCCATCAAATTTGTTTTTGATCAGGGCATCGTGCACATTGACCTCACCGGTGATGAGGCACAGGTGACCAATGAGGATAAAGAGGCAGACTGTGTAATTAAAACCAGTATGGAAACCCTCGACGGCATCCGCAAAGGAGATATCAATGCGATGTCTGCAGTAATGACCGGAAAAGTGAAGATCAAGGGCGACATGGGACTCGCCATGAAGCTGCCTTCTCTGATTTCCTAAGCAGAAGAACCATTATTGAGGTTGTAATAAGCGGTGGGCGAAGACCCGGTCAGGCGTTTAAAGGTTTTATTAAAAACCAATTTCGATTCAATGCTGCTCGACTGGTGTATTTCATCCAGCGAAAGTTGTTTTTCAGCATCATCAATCAGCACTTGTGCGCTTAAAGCCCTGTAGCCGTTAACGTAATTAAAGAAGGCTTGCCCTCCGACATGGTGGATCGCCCGCGAAATGGCTTGCGGAGATTTATTCATCAATTCAGCAAGCTGGTTCAGGCGTAAATCGTCGTCGAAAAAATACTTTTCGGATTGCATGGTGGCATCCAAAGTCTTGAAAAGGGTTGCGTTATCTCGTATATCTTCCGGCTCTGGTTCGCCGCGGTCGGCAATAAGCTGCAGAAAGGCTTCCTCTTTCAGGTCGGCCGGTGCAACAGGGCGTTCCTGTGCCAGGCCAATGCCAGTAAGGCCAACAGCAAATAAAGCTACAAGCACTCGGCTAATCATGAATGATAGCTCATGGGCTTCAGTCAGGCCTTGTATGCTCAGACTGTCGGATACGAGTCCTGAAAGTGAAAGCAACCCCAAAAGGAGCATGGAAAGCTTTGCCCAGCGTAGCTTCCCAAAGGGTATCCGGCTACGGATTTGCATCAGGCTGTCCACCCGGCTGCGAATGTAAGAGAAGCTCCCAATTAGATAGATTAGGACGAATATGTTGGGAAAAAGGGCATACCAGGAGTTTTGGATAAGCTCTGCCTGTGCAGGCAGAAAGCTGATCAGCACCCAAACTGCAAATGCAGTGAAGTGATAGCCGTCCCGCCCGCTGCTGAGCCTGTCGCCGAGCAAGCTGCGCAGGTGTAGCAGAAAAAGAGGGGCAATAGCCAATAGCAGGCCATCCATCAATGTTTTTGCGAACAGTGTATTGATTAACGGTAGTATAGCATGGAGCAAAACAGCGAGCAATAGCAAAGTGAGCAGACGGCTGGCCCGGTAGGCTTGAATACGTTGCCTGGAAAGCAGCAGCGCTGTCCCTCCGGTAATTAAAATGACAAGAAGTGCGATGGAGTAGCTGTAAAGTGGGTCTGTTGGCATAGTTATTATAAATAATAAGGTCTTAATGTAAGATTTTTTTTGATTTTCCCTTTATGTAAAGGAGTATTCCAAGATGAAATTTTTCATATGCGGCAGTTCTTATTACTGTTAATACTGGTAGCCCTTAGCCCCACGGCACTGCTCAATGGGCAGCGGTGCAGTGACAACCGACCTCCATTTCAGGGGTACAGCTTCATCAATACGAACCTGATCAGCCCGGCAGTGCCGGGTGCCCGGCTGTTTGTGGACCTCAAGGAACTGGAAGACTACGCCCGGCAGCAGGGGAGTACACAGGTCAAAGGAAATCTGGAAGAATGGCAGGAGCGTTTCTGCGACCTCCACACCGTACAAGATATCGGAGATGTCATCTATCAGTCGTCTCGGTCTGACCTGGAGAGCCTGGTGACGGCGGTCAAGAGTAAGCGGGTACCCTTGCCCTACCGCTTGGGTAATAACGCTTTCGCCAAATACCTGAAAAGCCATCAGTGCATAGAAACGGCCAGTTACCTGCAATTTGCTAAAAACTGTGAGTATTACGCTACCCGCCGCAGCCCCTGGGAAAAACCACAGCTGCGCTATCAGGAAATGGACGATTGGATCACCTACGGGGTTGATCAGCTCAGAGATACAAAGTCGCATTACATACGGCTCCGGTATGCCTATCAGGTGATCCGCCTGGCTCACTACAGCAAGCAATATGAGAAAGTCCTGGAGCTTTATGACAACCTAATGCCTAAAATCGATAACGATCCCAGCATTATTGAGGACTGGATAGAGGGGCACCGGGCGGGGGCCATGTTTGCCATGGGTAAGCGGGTGGAGGCCGCCTATTTGTTCTCCCGCCTGTTCGACCGTTGCCCAAGCAAGCGGGCGTCCGCCTATCGCAGCTTTTCCATTCGTAATGATCAGGAGTGGGAAGCTTGCCTGGCTAAATGCAAAACGCCGGAGGAGGAAGCTACCCTTTTTGCTATACGGGCGAGCTTTCCCAATAGCAAGCTGCAGGTGGAAATGATGGAAATCTATCAACGAGACCCCGACAGCCCCTACCTAATCCTGTTTTTGATTCAGGAAATGTTGAAACTGGAGCGCAACATGCTTGGGCTTTCCTTCAATAATCAGCGTCGGCAGAATAAGTTTTATTACGGCGTGCCGGTTGCAGATTCGGGTCAGCGGATCATCCGTTTGCAGGAGTTTGTTACGCAGGTGCTCAAAGAGGGGCTGATCCCTAAACCGGGCCTTTGGAAAATAGCACAGGGCTACCTGTCTATGCTGGCGGGCAGTTTCTACGATGCCCGGAAATCCTTTGAGTCTGCCCGGGAAATGGACCTGCCGCCTATATTAGAGCAGCAGTTGGATGCCTTTGAGCTGGCGCTTTACATCAATGCCCTGCAGGAGATCAACCACACCATTGAAAATGATATCGTTGATCTGCAAAACACGAATGCCGCCTACCGCATTTTTGAAGACTTTCCCGACTTCCTGCGTGATCGGTTGACCGAGTTGTATGAGGACGGGGGGCAGCCCGGCAAGGCTTTTCTGATGCAGTACGCACCAAAATACCTTAAGCCCAATATTAAACCGGAACTAATAGAGAATCTCCTTGCTGTTACCTTAAAGGAAAACCCCTCCAAACTGGAAGAACAGATCATTGCCGATGGCGACAGTACCATTAAACAGATGCTCCTCAATATCAAGGCGAGCTACCTGATGTCAGAATATAAGTTTGAGGCAACTATTGAAACGCTGAAACGCATGGAGCGGGTGGACTGGGACAACTACGGGCTGTTTAACCCTTTCGTCGAGCGCATCCGCGATTGCATCAATTGCCCGCTGCCGTCCAATGTGCCGCTTTACAACAAAGGGGAGCTCATAGAGGCGCTATTGACAAAAGAATACGAAGCGAAAGCCGGTACCGGAAATGTGGCTGTATTGAACTATGAGATCGGGCTGGCGATTTATAATATGTCTTACTTCGGTCAAGCCTGGAGAGCGACAGACTTCTACCGGAGCGGTGCAAGTTTGCGAACAGCCTACCTGCAGGATGGTGATAATGTGACTCCTCATCCGATTTTTCCGTACGGTAATCAGGAAAACTTTGACTGTTCACGGGCCCGCCTTTATTTTGAGCGGGCGCGACTGGTGACCGATAGCCTTGAACTGGCAGCTAAAGCAACTTTCATGGCAGCCAAATGTGAACGCAACGAATACTACGTCAATCGGTGGCGGCCTGATGCAGTACAGACTTTTGATAACTTTGAACTTCTGTTCCAAAGCTACTCGGACACGGAGTTTTACCAAGAGGTAATAGCGGAATGTCTGTACTTCAGGGCTTATGCCAATCGTTAATTTTGAAAACAGGAAGCATGAAAATCAAGTACTTATTGCCATTACTGGCTTTAGCTTTATCTGCTGCCAAGTGCAGCGAAGATATCTCGGACTGTCCTATGGGGGAGCCTATTAAGCTACAGATCGGGGGCGCGGTGGAATGCCAGGGCACCCCTATTCAATTGGTGGCCGTTAAGGAAGACTCCCGTTGCCCGGAGTATACCAATTGTGTCTGGGAAGGGCAGGCCGTCGTACAGCTCGCTTTGGGCAACGGCGACCGGCAGACACTGGACCTCACCCTGCGGGACGGTAAGCCTGAACTGGCGAGCAAAACTATGGGGGGCTACATTTATCGCCTTTCAGAAGTGACGCCTTATCCGGTGGCGGGGCAATCCATACAACCGGAGGAGTACGTGGTGACCTTCATCGTGGAGGCGATCTAGAGCGTGTTGGGATTTTGGTCTTCTAGTTGCAGACCGATTACTAAAGGCCCAACACGCTTAATGTACGCTACACTACAAATAATGATTTATGCTATTTCCTATTGGTGATGATCAGGTGAAAGGCGGGCATTTCCCGTTGTTTAGTTACCTTTTCATTGCGCTAAATATCGTTGTTTTCTTTTTACAGCTTACCAGCCCGGGCATGCTCATCAACGAGTACGCCGCTGTCCCCGCAGAAATTGAATCGGGGCGCAACCTGATTACGCTGCTCACCAGCATGTTTTTGCACGGAGGCTTTGGGCATATTCTCGGGAATATGCTCTTCCTGTGGGTCTTCGCAGATAACATCGAAGCGACCATCGGAAATGGCCGTTTTGTGCTGTTTTATCTTTTGGGTGGACTGGCAGCACACGCGGCGCACATCTACTTCAATCCAGGCAGTGTTGTTCCAACAGTAGGCGCAAGTGGTGCGATCTCTGCTGTCATGGGCGCTTATATGGTTATGTTTCCGTCCTCCCGGGTGAAGCTATGGTTCTTCTTCCTGACTTTCCGGGTCCCCGCCTTCCTTTTTCTCGGTATCTGGATTTGGATGCAGTGGAGCAGTGGTTGGAGCTCTCTTCAGGTTGGAGCAGAAGGTGGAGGTACTGCCTGGTGGGCTCACATCGGCGGCTTCGTCTTTGGTTTTGCAGGGGGATTGTACCTCCGGTTGGTTTACCCAATGGAGCGGGTGAAGGAGGTCGAAGTGGATCACTACAGCTAAATAGGATGGTTTCAATCCTGCGGTTGACTCCCTGACAGCAAATAGCTATGGCTGATAGCCAGGTCTTCTGCCGATAACGCATTGAATGGAGGTGCTATATCCAGGCCTCTCACTTCTTCCAAACGGCCCGGGCGGTTTTCCTCCTTAAGGATATCTATACCCAGCTCTTTATAAAGGGCCCGGTAATGGTTGATCCGCCACCGGTTTTGTGGTTGTATGTCATTATCGATAAACTGCCAGGTACGGTCTTCGTACTTCAAAAAGTTATAAATAGTAATCGATTGGTCAAGGTGCGCAAAATGATCAGACATATCTATGAAGTGCGACATCCTGCCCTTAGGTTTGAGCACCCGCTTAAACTCAGTTAAAATACCCTTGAGGACTTCAGGGTAGATATGCTCAAAGGTGTTATTGGATACGATATAATCGACTGATTGGTCTGGGAAGGGCAATGCCCGGGCATCTTCAACTATGTAGTTAATTTGAAGAGTCGCCAGAATAGCTTCAATGGGCTGCTGTCCCATTTTAATCTGCTCCAACTGCGCTTTTCGATCAGGATCAATATGCCTGAGGTACTGCTGTAGCTTTCCCTGCCGTTCGTACTTCAGGACTGCTTCCAGAGCAGTAAAGAGGCGTTCTTCATTGACGTAGGTGCTGATGTCAACAGTGGTGACCTTTTCAGCACCGGAGAGGAAGAGGCATATCGGAATGATGGGATACCAGCCGGTGCCCAGCTCCAAAACGTGCTTATCCTTCAGGCTGCCCGAAAATTCATCCGTCAACAGCCGCTCATGGTTGCTGAAATGAATTAGACGATCTTCCAGATAGGCCTCAGTCAGGTTAACACCCTTCGTGATATACTTCTGAAACAGGAAGTTGACCTGATTGGCATTTGGGAAGTAGGAAATCGTTTTCTGTACAATTGCTTTTAATATCCATTTTTTCATGATGGGGTACCGGCGTTAATAAACTCTAATGTAGAGTTTATTGTGGTTTGAGCTATATTCCGCTGCCATTTATTCCGCTAAAAGAGCGTAATCTTCTTAATTGAATAAACTTACGTACCCAAAATGCACCTTCGGCGCACTGAAGTCGATGGGGTTATCGAGCTGCTTGCCGTATGCCAGGCTTACGCCAAACAAACCGGCGCTAGTCTCAAAAGTGATGCCGGCACCAAAGCCATAGGGCCAGTCGGTTATGTCCTTTACCGGCGTCACGTCCTCTACGTAAGCGAGGTCGCCAAAGGCATAGAGGTAGGAGTTTTGCCCGATCAAAAGGCGGTATTCCAGTGTGGACAAGGCGTAGCGGGTCGCAAAAACAGACTCCTCATCGAAGCCACGTAGTATTTGGTTGCCGCCAATACGGAACTGCTCATTGAAGTATACGGGGGCCTCTGAGAAAATCGCCCCACCCTGCAGTCGGCCAAGTAGCGTACTTCGATTAAAAAGTGGCAGATAGCCTTCCAGCTGACCACTTAGCTTGTATTGAAAGCTACGCAATTCCAGGGTGTCATAAAGCTCCCCGTACCCCAGTTCCAGGATGCGGTTGTTGCGCTCAATACGTTTTACACCTGCTCCACCCCGTAGCCGTACCGACCACCCCTTCCGGGGATTGAAGCGGTAGTCGAGGTTCTGCAGAGCGTACTCCAGGCCAAAGTAAGCATTACTGACGTCCAGGTTTTCCGGTAGGCGCTCTTGTAGCTGCAGCCGGGTTTCGTCTACTGTGAGCAGGGTGGAAGAGCGGTTATTCCAAAACACTTTTAGGTAGTTGCCGCCCTCAAAAAGGTATTGAATACCCAGGTCTGACTCGAGGTCGAGATAAGAAGTGTCGCGTTTGTACAAGTCAAAACTAAAGTCGACGCCGAAGGGCAGGCCCAGCACAAAAGGATAGTTGAATTCCAACTCCAGCTCCTGAGTTTCCGGGCGGAGTTGCTCGAAAGAAGCGTAGATGCGTTCGCCCCGACCCAACTGATTTTGCAGCTCTCCTTTGAAGGTGCCCGTCACTAAAACCGTCCGGCCATTCAGTTGCCGGCCACTTTCATTTTGCGGCAGTACGCCAAGTACGAAGTCAAACCGGCTCGCCCGCTTTTTCTCAAGAGGCAGGCGTATGCTTGCTTCCTGACCTGTAAAGGTGACAGTAGGGTCTTCCGCCAGGTTGAGAAAGGGCAGTTCCTGTACCCGGTTCCTGATGCGGCGCACTTGCTTGTTATTGTAGGGTCGGCCAGGGGCGATACCCAGGTAGTTTTCCATGAATGCCTGCCCGATTCTGGCGTTGCCGGTAAGGTCGAGCTCCTTTACCAGAATGAGCAGCCCTCGGTCCATCATCAATTGGGCGGTCACTTGCCCCCGGTTGATTTGGATGCTGTCGAGCCACACTTTGGCAAAAGGGTAGCCATGGTTTTCGGCATAATCAAGCAGGTCTTCCTGCAATTCGCGCAACTGAGCATAGCGCAGGGGCTTGTCCCGGTAAAGGCGCTCCCGGAAGCCGGCAGCATCAAGCGTCGCCGGCGCGATATTGCCATTAGAGAGTTCAATCCACCGATAGGGCGGCCCCACATGCAGCAATGCAATAAAGGTGCTATCCTGCCTGATGAGCTGGTCCACGGAAGCTTCGGCAAATGCCTCTGAGCGCAATTGGTTGACACCCTCGGATACAGCAGCTTTTAGGGAAAGCGTATCCGGCCAGCTGGATGTGAGGGAGGAAAATGCCTGTTCTGCAAAGGCTACTGTGGTGTCCTTCGGCTGCCAGCGGAGCCGGTATTGAGCACTCAGGAATACCGGAGTGCAGAGGAGAAACAGCAAAAGGATTTCCTTAAACATTTATTAAAGTTTCGGGCTTTTCTAACATTCAACCGCCTTAAACATGTTCTTCTAGGGTGCAGGATTGCTTTTTTCTTAAAAAACCAGCTTTTACCGCATACGATTGGCTTGAAATAACGTTATTGACAACATAATATTACGGCATTTTATGCCATAACGCCCGGTTACCCTCAGGGGTTGATAAAATCATGGATATGAAACGCATTCTGAAAATTAGCGCTATCATCGGTATTGTCGTCATTGGTATGTCGGCTACGATGTCGCCTCGTAATAAGTATTTCGAAATATTGAAGAACCTGGAGATCTTTACCAATCTCTACAAAGAAATCAATACCTATTATGTAGACGATGTGGACCCCGGTCAGCTCATGCGCACAGGGATTGATGCGATGGTTGAATCCCTCGACCCATTCACCAACTACATTTCGGAGTCGGAAATTGAAGGGTACCGCTTCATGACCGAAGGCCGGTATAATGGTATTGGGGCGATTAGCCAGCAGATCGATAGCTTTGTGACGATTGTTGAGCTGTACCAGGATCAGGCCGCCGACAAAGCGGGCATCAAGCCTGGTGACCGCATCATTTCTATTGATGGCAAAGACGCGGTCGGCAAAACGCCGGAGCAGGTCAATAATATCCTGCGTGGCTTTCCGGGTACCGAAGTGGAATTGGAAATCCGCCGCCCCGGTGAGCCCGAAGATTTTAAAATAAGCCTGACGCGGACCGAGGTCGAGGTGGATAATGTGCCTTACTACGGCATGCTCAATGAAGAGGTCGGTTATGTCGCGCTGACAACCTTCACCCGTAATGCAGGCAAAAATGTAGCAGGTGCCCTCAAAAGCCTTCAGGCAGAAAATGACAACCTCAAAGGTGTAGTCTTCGACCTGCGGGGCAACGGTGGTGGCTTACTGACCGAAGCGGTGAATGTCTCCAACGTGTTCGTCCCCCGTGGCGAGGTGGTGGTGACCACTAAGGGCAAAGTCAAGGAGTGGGACCGAACCTTCAGCACCATGGGTAATTCTACCGACGAAGATATTCCGGTTGTCGTACTGATTAATGACCGCTCAGCTTCTGCATCAGAAATTGTGAGTGGTGTCCTGCAGGATTACGACCGGGGCGTACTCATGGGGCAGCGTAGTTATGGAAAAGGTCTGGTACAAAACACTCGTGATATTGGCTATAATTCCAAGCTAAAGCTGACCACTGCCAAATACTATATCCCCAGCGGCCGATGCATTCAGAGCGTGGAGTACGAAGATGGCGAACCGGTGGATATTGCCGATGACCGCCGTACGCCATTTACGACCCGAAATGGACGGAAGGTCCTCGATGGCGGAGGGGTGAAGCCGGATATAGTAGTGGATAAATTCACAGATGCTTCCATCGTTAAGAGCCTGATTGGCCAACACCTAATCTTCGACTTCGTCACCAACTACTTTATCGGTGTGGATAGCGTAACGGCAGTCGAAGACTACCGGTTTGAAGACTTCCAGGCTTTTGTGGACTACCTCGATGCGCAGGCTTTCCAGTACGATACGGAGAGTGAAAAGCTGCTCAAAAAGCTACAGGAAGCAAGCCAAAAAGACGGGTATGACCTGACGGACGAGATCAAGTCGCTCCGGCAAGATATCAAAGCCAGTAAAAAGGACGCTTTGCAGAAAAATGAAGAGATCATTGTCGATTTGATCGAGAAAGAAGTGGCCAGCCGCTACTATTATCAGAAAGGAAAGATTAAAATGGGCTTGCGCAATGATAAGGAGATTGAGGAAGCCATCGCCCTGCTTAATGATACGGTTCGCTACAATGCTATCCTCAATGGACAGTAGGGTGACGGGAAAGATGCGGCAGGTATTGTCAATTTCAGAGGTGAATCTATGCAAGAGCCGGGAGGATAGTGCCAGGTTTGAAAAATGCCTGGCGGTAATCTGATTTTAGGGTTTTCACGCAGAGCCCGCGAAGGTTTTCGCAAAGCTCGCAAAGTACCCAGGAACATCCCTGAATTTAAAATAGGATGGAGGAGAATGAATTGTCATACAGGATAATTGGAGCCGCAATGGAGGTTCATAAAACCCTTGGCCCCGGTCTTTTAGAATCCGCTTATGAAGCTGCCCTAAATTATGAATTGGAAGAAACAGGGCTTAAGGTATCAACACAAGTCCCTGTGCCGATGATCTACAAGGAAATCCAACAAAAAGTAGGCTATCGGTTAGATTTACTCGTGGAAGATAAAGTCATTGTAGAAATTAAATCACTGGAAAACCTGGCCCCCGTACACTTTGCGCAAACTCTAACCTATCTTAGACTTGCCAATAAAAAGTTAGCATTACTAATTAATTTCAACAATGTGCTCCTGAAAGAAGGCATCCATAGGATTGTGAATGGTCTTTAAATGTTGGTTTGCAAAGCCCGCCAGGTATAGGAGCCGCCTTGTCTTAGCGCCCTTTGCGAGTCCTCCGTCCCCTTTGCGTGAACCCTCACCCCCCAATCGTAGACATCGATTCCTGTACAGGGAGCCCAAACTGCCGGTTGCGCTCGGCCTCCCACCCATCTTTAGCGCGATTGCCCAGGGCATCCAGGAAAGTAGATTGAAGCTGCTCGTCGGTTGCGCCAGCCCGCATGATATCGCGGACATTGAAGACGCCATCGTCGTAGAGGCAGGTTTTGAGCATGCCCTTAGGCGTCAGGCGTATACGGTTACAGGTGCCGCAAAAGGTCCGGCTGTAGGCAGCAATTATGCCTACCGTGCCCCTGTGACCGGGAATCTGGTAGTTGTAGGAAGTCGAGTGGGGCGGGTCCGGGACTTTCTCCATATTCGGAAAATGTGCCTGCAGGTGTGTTAGGATTTGGCGGTGGTTCCATGCCAGGGTTTCGTAGTGGCTGCCTTCTCCATTGAAGGGCATTTCCTCAATGAAGCGTACACTAACCGGATCGTCTTTAGTGAGCATCACCAAAGGAATGAGGTCCTCAATATTCTTACCCTCCATGACCACCGTATTGATCTTGGTGGGGATATCATGCTCCAGCAGTGCCCGGTAGGTCGCCATTACCTGCTCATACGCATCACGGCGGGTAATCTCGAAAAAGCGGTCTTTGTCCAGCGTATCCAGGCTTAGGTTGATGGAGTTGATCCCCATAGCTTTGAGTTCTGGTACAAGCGCTTCGGTCAGCGTGCCGTTGGTGGTAAGGTTGACCCTCTTGATACCGTCAATGGCGCAGAGTTGCCGGAGGAAATAGATCATATCGCGGCGTACGAAGGGCTCCCCTCCCGTGATGCGCACTTTTTCGATGCCCATACCTGCGAGCAGGTGCATCAGGCGCAGCATTTCTTCATAGGAAAGCAGGGACTCCCTGGGGACATACTTGATGCCCTCTTCAGGCATACAGTAAAAGCAACGAAGGTTGCAGCGATCCGTTACGGCCAGACGGACATAGTTGATTTGGCGCCCGTGGTTGTCGTGGAGTTTGGTAAAGGCCATTGGGTCAATTAAATTTACGTTAATAAACTCTAATATAAAGAGCCGTTTCGGTCAGGTTCTTAGAACCTGAGGGGATTATGCTGAATAACAAGACTAAAGGATCATTTTGTTTTATAACTAGTCGTTTATTTCTTCACGCGCCCGAATCTGCACCGCCACCCACTTGGAGACGGGCGTTTTGCTGCCCTTCGCGTACGCATCAACGGGTACAAGGACATTGGCTTCGGGGAAATAGGTGGCTACACACCGGCGGGGGATATCGTAAGGTACCACAATAAACTTCTGAGCTGTCCGCACCTGCCCCTTGTACTGACCGATCAGATCGACGACCTGCCCGCTCTGCAGGCCAGCCTGTGCAATATCCTTCGCATTCATCATCACCACCCGGCGCTCATTGTAGATGCCCCGGTAGCGGTCGTCCAGGCCATAGATAGTGGTATTGAACTGATCGTGGCTGCGCACGGTCATCATGATGTATTCCTCTGCTCTAAGCGGTTTGTCGGGCACTGCATTCTGAGTGAAAACCGCTTTGCCGGAAGGCGTATCAAACTGCCGGTTGCGGGCACCGTTGGGGAGGTAGAAACCACCTGGCTCCCGGACGCGTTGGTTGTAGTTTTCAAAGCCCGGCACTACCTCAGCGATGGCATCTCGAATGTGGTCGTAATTGCGGGCCATCTCCTCCCAATTGACCCTGCTCTTATCGCCCAGGGTGGCCCGGGCTAGACCCGCAACGATGGCAGGCTCGCTTTTCAGGGCGTCAGAAGATGGTTGGAGCACCCCCTGCGAGCTGTGTACCACGCCCATGGAGTTTTCCACACTGACCAATTGCGGACCGGCTTCCTGCAGGTCGATATCCGTACGCCCCAGGCAGGGCAGGATGAGTGCCCGTTTGCCGTGGATAAGATGGCTGCGGTTCAGCTTAGTAGAGACCTGCACTGTCAGGCTGCACTTTTGAAGGGCTGCAGCGGTGTACTCGGTATCGGGGGTAGCGGACAAAAAGTTGCCGCCCATTGCGAAAAAGACGGAAGCTTTCCCCTCGTGCATCGCCTTGATGGCATCCACTACCGCAAAGCCATGCTTGCGGGGCGGTTCGAACCCAAAGACGGTTTTGAGCTGATCGAGGAAAGCCGGCTTAGGGGCTTCCCAGATGCCCATGGTCCGGTCGCCCTGTACGTTGCTGTGCCCGCGTACGGGGCAGGTGCCGGCACCAGGCTTGCCAATGCTACCTTTGAGGAGGAGCAGATTAACAATCTCGCGGATATTCTCCACGCCATTCTCGTGCTGTGTTAGCCCCATCGCCCAGCAGATGATAATTTTCTTTTTGCGCCGCAGCATTTCTGCCGCTGCTTTGATTTGCGCTCTGGGTACGCCCGAGGCTTGTACCAGATCTTCGAAGTCATACTGCTTCAGGTCGGCAATAAAGGCTTCGTACCCTTCTGTATATTCCTGTATGAAACCCCAGTCGAATATCGTACCCGGGGCTTTTTGCTCCTCGTACCAGAGCTGCAGCAGCAGCGCTTTAAGCAGGGCAATGTCCCCGTTAATTTTTACCTGTAGGAATAGGTCGGTAAGCTGGGTGCCGCTGGTGAGCATTTTGCCGGGGCGCTGCGGGTTTTTGAACTTTTGCAGTCCCGCTTCGGGTAGTGGGTTTACCGTGATGATCTGTCCGCCATTTTCCTTACAGCGCTCTAAAGCAGAAAGCATGCGGGGGTGGTTCGTTCCGGGGTTTTGTCCCATGACAATGACCACCTCGGCTTCGTAAAAGTCAGGGAGCGTGACGGAGCCCTTGCCGATGCCTACGGTTTGCGAAAGCCCCAGTCCGCTGGATTCGTGGCACATATTGGAGCAGTCTGGCAGGTTGTTGGTGCCAAACTCCCGCACAAAGAGCTGGTAAAGAAAAGCGGCTTCGTTGCTGGTCCGCCCCGAAGTGTAGAAAATCGCCTGGTCGGGGGTTTCAAGCGTTTGAAGTTCCTGGCCGATCATTTCGAAAGCGGCTTCCCAGCTGATGGGCTCGTAGTGCGTGCTGCCGGATTGGATGACCACAGGCTCTGCGAGCCGCCCCTTTTTGCCTAGTTCAAAATCGCTCCATCCCCGCATCTCGGCAACGGAGTGCTGTTGGAAAAACGCTTTGCCGATGGTCTTTTTCTGAGCCTCTTCCGAAATAGCTTTGATGCCATTCTCACAGTATTCCCCAAGCTTAGAGCGCTCATCATCGGGGTCGGGCCAGGCACAGCCCGGGCAGTCAATACCCCCTTTTTGGTTGAGTTTGAACATGGTTTTGACCGCCTGCCCTGCTGCCATATAGCGGGTGGTATGAGTAAAGGCCGTTGTAATGCCCTTTATGCCCGCTGAAGTGGTAGCGGGCTTGCCTAGTTTCAATCCGGTAAATTCCAGTGGTGGCTGTGCCCCCGGCACCTTAGTGATTGGCTTGTTTTGGTGATCTTGCCCTTGCGCGTCCGGTTGTTGTTCCATTTTTTCCTCCTCGTCATTCAGTGATCAATCAGGGGCGTACAAATTACGAAATATTGGGGAACTATAGGAGGGACAACGTTAGGCATCGGTGTAAATGATTTCAACGGCTAAGTTTTCAATATCGTTCAAAGCCAGTGCTTTTGTAACTAGTGCTCTGTCAAGTATCAAATAACGTGTAATCTGCTGACACCTTACTCCATTTTTCATACTTGACAGGCTGCTAGGGTAAAAGTTGAAAACGAGTTGTACGCGGTTTGCGTACAATCTTAAAAATGAGTATTTTTAGGGTATGAATGTCAAAATCTTCAAGTGGGCAAATGTCATTGAGCATTGTGGGCAGGATATCATTATGCTTAAGGCGTTTTTAGATTTTAAAGAGCAGTTGAAGTATTGCGACTGGAGTATTCCCAATGATATAATAAAGACCTTTAGAACAGCTGATATTGTTAGCTGTGAGGGCGTTCCATTTAATCGAGTAATTTTCAACGTAGGGGAAATAAGTACAGGCTTATTTGCGGATATAAATTTGGGATAAGAAATGACGTTTTGTATGTCAGGTTTGTAGGGACCCATAAAGCCTATGACAAGATCAGTGACGTTTGTACTGTAAATATGTTTATATAATGGAAACACAAATGAAGTATACAATCATCAAAAGCTTATCACAGTACACCGATTACTGCAACGTACATGAAAAACTTATGCGGGAAGGCGAGGCAGCGTATCAGGATGAAATAGAACTGTTGGAACTTTTGATAGAGGACTATGATCAGCGAATGACTGGTGAACGATATGCCCTGGACCCGGTAGCTTTGTTGAAAAAGCAGATGGAAAGCTCCGTAATTAACCAGGTCGAACTGGCACAAAACCTTGGTATATCTCGTCAACTGGTGAATGATATTTTAAAATACCGAAGAAACATCAGCAAAGAAGTAGCTGTCAGGTTATCCGATTTTTTCTCCATGCGTCTGGATGCTTTTGCCCGGTCTTATTCGCTGACTCACGGTGGCGATAGCAGTCAGGAAGCCGTTAAAGGGAATTAATACCTTTATCTTGGGATGCTTGTGAGCATTGGCTAAGCATTTCTGAATCAGACCCTCACCCGTTCCGCCCCACAGTATACATTAAACCGCTCCCCCCGCAGAAAACCAATCAGCGTCATGCCGTGAGATTCTGCTAATTCCACCGCCAGGCTGGAGGGTGCCCCTACTGCTGCCAAAACAGGCACGCCTGCCATTGCCGCTTTTTGCACCAGCTCAAAGCTTAGCCGCCCGCTGACCATAATAGCCTGGTTGCGCATTGGGAAGCCCCCGGTACGCATAGTTTCCCCAATAAGTTTGTCCATGGCGTTGTGGCGGCCAACATCTTCCCGGAGCAGCAGTAGTTGCCCGTTCTCATCAAAGGAAGCCGCTGCGTGGATGCCGCCGGTCTGCTCAAATAAGACTTGCCGCGCCGACATTTGGTGTGGAAAAGCCTGGATTTTTACCGGGGTAAATACCGGAAAGCCCCGTTGCGGATAGTACAAATTGACCGTATTGAGCATTTCGATGGAGGCTTTACCACAGACCCCGCAGCTGGAAGAGGTATAGAAATGCCGGTTGAGTTGCTCGAAATCTACCGGCGTGTCGGGGGACAACTCGACCAGGAGGATATTCTCCGCTGATTCAGGTGAAAGCGCCTGCCCAATGTGCCGGACGCCGACCACCTCCGATGCACGGCCGATAATACCTTCTGTAAAGAGAAAGCCCAGCGCCAATGCTTCGTCCTGCCCAGGGGTACGCATGGTGATGGCCAGACTGCGGTGCTCGCGCTGGCCTTCCGGGCCAAAGGTCAGCTTCAGCTCCAGGGGTTCTTCGCAGGCAACTGCATCTGCCTTTTCCTGCTTTTGGCCCTTTCGGAATTGCAGCACAGTTTTGGTCTTAATGCCGGTATTTGGAGGCATAGGCTAATTTTTCTGAAAAACACCGTAGGTGGAGTAGGGGTTCAGCCTTCAATAGGGCATCAGTTCTACACATACACTACAAAACCCTACTTCGGTAGGAAATCCCCCGTCTGATTAAAAACGGAAATCACCAGTTACGAAAAAGTAGCTGGTGATTTTCTTTTTTAGGAAACTTCGATAAATCCCGACTTTACCATACTGTCTGCTCTGTAATTGCCCCCATTTTCATTACATTTAGACGGTAACAACGTCCTTTAACTAAAATGAATACTATGCGGCATTGGACGATCGCTCTGCTCCTGGTTCCGGTCATAGGACTGACCGGTTGGAGCGCTCTGCAGGCACAAGCCCCCGGGGCTGGCGCAGCTTCTTCAACTAAAATACCCGGTACTACCGTGGAAGTGGAAACCGTCTACCTGCCCGGTGGTACCTTTGAGCGGCAGCGGGGCGATGCAACTCAGGTAGTAAAAGTAGACCCATTCTGGATTGGCGCTTACGAAGTCACGCACGATCAGTTTGACCTTTTTCAGCACCGGGAAGAGGATTCGAATGAAAGTGCCTGGGAGGGTGGCACCTATGCCGCCGATGCCGTGAGCCGTCCTACCCCGCCATACATAGATATTACTTTCGGAATGGGGCACGAGCCCCGGCACCCGGCAGTCAATATGACGCAGCAGGGGGCTATTCTATTTTGCGGTTGGCTGTACCAAAAGACGGGCGAATTCTACCGCCTGCCCACCGAATCCGAATGGACCTATGCCTGCCAGTTGAGCACGCAAAATATGGAGGATTTGGACAGTCACGCCTGGCATTACGAAAACAGCGAAGAAACCTACCATAAAGCCGGGGAAAAGGCACCCACCGGACTAGGTATTTACGACCTCCTGGGCAACGTCGCCGAGTGGACCCTCGATGCCAGTACAGAACCGGAAGCTACCGGTAATGAAGTACTTGACAACCCCTGGGCGGTGCCGGAGCGCCGCTACGGCCGGATGGTCAAGGGGGGCTCCTTTGATTCCGATGCGGAAGATTGCAGTTGTGCAGCCCGGGAGAAATCCTCCATCCGCTGGCAACAGCGCGACCCGCAGATTCCTAAAAGCCTTTGGTGGAATACCGACTCGCCCTTTGTGGGCTTTCGGTTGGTGAAGCCGGCGGAACCGCCCAGCCCGGAGGAGGTGGAGGCTTTTTTCGCAAAAGCGATCAAGTGGTAAAACCCCAACAAGCTCTAATATTCCTAACCAGAAAAAAAACGTACGACTATGCAAAACGATCAACCTTCAAAAATGAAACGCCGGGACTTTGTCAAGAAGACGGGCTTTGCAGCGGGCGGGCTCATGATGGCGCCTGCTATCCTTTCTGCCAAAGCTTATGCGGAAGGCAATGACACGATTAAAGTTGGCCTCATTGGTTGCGGCGGACGCGGCACTGGTGCGGCCCTACAGGCGATGTCGGTCAAGGAATCGGTAAAGTTGGTGGCTATGGCGGATGCCTTTCAGGACCGGCTGGAGGATAGTTACAAACGGCTGCAACAGGAAATGCCCAACTACGAAATTGATGCGGCCCGCATGGACGTGCCGGCAGCGCACCGGTTCCATGGCTTTGACGGGTACAAACAGGTGATTGAACTGTGTGATGTGGTGCTGATTGCCACGCCTCCGGGCTTCCGGCCTGCCCACTTTGAAGCCGCTGTTAATGCCGGGAAGCACGTATTTATGGAAAAACCGGTGGCTACGGATGCCCCCGGGGTGCGCAAAGTGCTGGAAACAGCAGAACTGGCTAAAAAGAAAAAACTGAATGTGGTGGTGGGGCTACAGCGGCATTACCAAAAGAAATACCAGAAATGGGTAGACCTGTTGCACGAAGGTGCTATTGGAGATATCACTTCCTCCCGCGTGTACTGGAACAGCGGTGGCGTATGGGTACGCCCGCGTAAACCGGGCCAAACCGAGATGGAGTACCAAATGCAAAACTGGTACTACTTCAACTGGCTCTGTGGGGACCACATCAATGAGCAGCACATCCACAACCTCGATGTGGGCAACTGGGTGAAGCAGGCCTATCCGATGCGAGCCTCCGGCATGGGCGGCCGGCAGGTACGAACGGGGCCCGAGCACGGTGAGATTTTTGACCACCACATGGTGGAGTATGAATACGCCGACGGTTCTTTCATGCATAGTCAATGCCGACATATCAAGGGCTGCCCGACGATGGTGACGGAAGCCTTTCAGGGAACAAACGGTACGGCGCCTAAGCCGGGTGTCATTCTAACCCGCAGCGGGCATACTATCCTGGACTACAATGACCGAAAGGATCCCAATCCGTACCAGTACGAGCACGACCTGCTCTTCGAGTCCATCGCTAATGGCGACTACAAATACGCGGATGCAGAAAATGGCGCACAGGCAACCCTGACCGCCATTATGGGCCGTATGGCGACTTATTCCGGGCAGGTTATCGAATGGGAGGAGGCGCTGAATTCTGATCTCAGTCTCATGCCCGAAAAGCTGGCCTGGGATGCCAACCCCAAGGTGATGCCGCTGGAAGATGGCACTTACCCGATCGCGGTGCCCGGAGAAACCAAGGTGCTGTAGTATGCGGAATCTGCGCTGGCTGGGGCTTTGTCTTGGCTGTTTCTGGGGGGTGACGGTAGGTGCGCAGCAGCGTTATACCTTCACCCAACCGCAAATGGGCACGGTGTTCCGGATCATTCTGTACGCAGACTCCGATAGCCTGGCGCAAACGGCTGCCCGTGCGGCTTTTGATACGCTCGATGCCCTCAATGCCCGCCTCAGCGATTACGATTCAGAAAGTGAGCTGAGCCGCTTGAGTGGTCTGGACTCCGGTCGTGTGGTGGAGGTGAGCTGCCCGCTCTGGGAAGTGGTGCGGCAAAGTCAGGCACTATCGGTGTACAGCCAGGGCGCATTTGATTTGACCATCGGCCCGCTGTCCAAGCTCTGGCGCCGGGCCTTCCGCCAACAGCAATTTCCCGGCTTTGATCGTATTGAAGAAGCCCGGACGAAGGTGGGGTATCAAGGCATTCAAGTGCTGCCCGGTCAGCGCCTTCAACTACTGCGCTCCGGTATCAAGCTAGACGCCGGCGGTATCGCTAAAGGCTTTACCGTGGATGCGATGACTGAAACCCTGCTTGCGCACGGTATCCAAAGTAGCTTAGTGGACGGTGGCGGGGATATCCGCGTCACCGCTCCCCCACCGGACACCATTGGCTGGGCCATACAGGTACAGCAAGCGGACAGTCTCGGGCAACCTCAATCCGTCACCCTGCAACTCGCCCACCGTGCTATCGCCACCTCCGGCGACCGCTACCGCTACCTGAGCTGGGAAGGGCAACGCTACAGCCACATTATCGATCCGCGTACCGGACTTGGGGTGCAGCACGGCGCGCAGGTCACGGTGCTTTGCCCCGATTGCACTACCGCGGATGCTCTAGCTTCCGCCCTCAGTGTGATGGGGCCGGATGCGGATTGGAAAGCGTTGCTGCGGGCTTATCCGGGTTGTGAGGGGTGGATGGTGGAGTGGTAAAGCAGCCCCACCACTTTATCCGCAACCACCGATTATGCCGGTGGCATGGAGTATGTAGACGGCAACCTCCAATCCATCTACCACGAAGAAGGCCGCTACGTCAAAAATGGCAGCAACTGGCATCACGAGTACGTTATCAGAGACCACCTGGGCAATAATCGGGTCTTTTTCAGCGATACTAACGGAGACGGTACAATTTCCATTTCCGAAGTCAGCCAGGCTGCAGCGCAAGCGAAAGTCCAGACCGGAGCGTCTGGAAGGCACATTACTACCTACCGCTTTCAGCGGCACAAGCTATTCGGCATGGCGATGGAAGGCAACTGGCTAAGCACCTCCCTGCCCGAGAACAAATATCGGTACAACGGTATCGAGCAGACAGCCAGTGCCTCGGGGGCTAAGTATCGGATACCTAAGTTGAAGTTGTTCTTCGGCTAATCAAGGCGAAGATTCTCGACTTTAGCCGTAGCTAAAAGAGAGGGTTCTTCAACGCAGAGTAGCCGGAAAAGAACGAAACTTGGGGTGTACAGTATTTAGTGCCCGAGGCACTACCTTGGGCTGGATGTGTACAATGCTTTTTACCGGACGCTGGACCCTAGTTTGGGGCGATGGTCTGGGTTAGCTTGATCCGGTTGATCAAAGAGCGTTTGCTAGGTGGATCCTGCCGCTGAAAAGTTCTATGGGGTAACTCCTTATAACTCTATGGGGAATAACCCGATTGCTTTTGCTGATCCTGAGGGGGACGAAATAATAACCGGTATCATAATAGGAGCTGTAATAGGTGGAGTTTTCGGTGGAATCAGGGCTGAAAGCCAGGGAAATACATTTTTAGGAGGCTTTTGGAGAGGTGCTATTACAGGTGGCGTTGGAGGAGCTCTAGGTCAATTTGGCGGAGGCTCTCTTCTTGGGAACATAGCTTGGGGTGCCGCTGAAGGTGGAATTACAGGAGGTCTTGACGCAGTATTATGGGGAAATGATGTTGGAAAAGGTATATTAACTGGGGCTAAATTAGGTGCTGCATTCGCAGCAGGGACATCAGGTTTTGAAGCTACAACAAATGCTATAGCAGGGCATGGTTTTAGAACTGATGTAGGCGTTATTCGAAATTATTCGAAAGACCCTTCAACATACCAAAATGCTATAGATTATATAGAAAGTAAATATGGGCTAACAGGTGAAAATATTACACCATCTGGTAAAAGCGGGCTTTCTAAGAATTATATTCAATATGGATACACACAGAGCAATTTAAAAACAGGAACTACAGCATCATTTATTAATAATGAAGCCTTTTCTAGCCCTAATATTTTAAAAGAAACCATTGCTCATGAGTACGCACACGCTAAATACGGTTTGGTTCTAAGAGGTGGGATTTACCGATTTAGAATGGGCGCTCCCCTTTTAAATGGAGTAAGAGACCATCCTGAGGGTTGGGTATTCGCTGCACAAAATAGGGGGAGGTTGAAAGTATTTAATAGTAATGGGCTGTTTAATCCAATGTTTGATCACAGGTCTAGATTTGGACTAAAAAATCTATGGTTTAAGCAACTTCCAACAAGATTCAACAACAAAGCTAATATACTATGGGCTCCCTTAAGATAAGATATTGGAAAATAATATCGTTTTTTCTAATCGGAATTATCGTTTCTTGTAGTCATAAGATTTTCAGATCGAAGCCTGAACTGGTCGAGGTCAAGTTCTTAATCAATAAAAACACTTGTGCGATTGTACTATTCGCCAAAGACGAAGTCTACTATGAGCGCTTCGGTGGTAATAATTATTTCATAATTTACCAAGGAGGAGTTTCCTATCAAAGTAATTTACCGGAACTGTATAAAGATAGCATTGTATTTTCAAGTCCAAAAGATGGAAATACAAATGACCTTGCATTAGATCTGAAATACCTTTCAAAAGGTGATCAGGATACACTCTATAATATAGACTTTTGCAGGTTAGAAACTTATGATAAACTTGAATTGACGGAGGGATTTAATTTGCAGTTAGAGCAAATAGTTTATCCCGCAAGAACCCAAGATAAAAGACATGGCAAAAAAAACTGGATTACTGAAGAGAGTCAACTAATCTATTTGAAAACTCCGTGTAAATAAGGGGTTATATGTGGTGGTTTGCCCCACCCCTATTATTCGGACTAAATACAGACCGGTTATTAAAATTACTTATGTGCCCTAATCTTTACTCCTGGGCAATAACCGTATCTTCTTCAGCGATACAAATGGTAATGGTTTCATTTCTATGTCGGAGGTGAGCCAAGAGGCGCACTACTATCTACCGCTTTCAGCGGCACAAGCTATTCGGCATGGCGATGGACGGCAGCTGGCTAAGCAGCTCGCTGCCCGAGAACAAGTATCGGTACAACGGTATTGAGCAGACAGCCAGTGCCTCGGGGACTAAGTATCGGATACCTAAGTTGAAGTTATTTTTTGGCTAATCAAGGCGAAGGTTCTCGACTTTAGCCGTAGCTAAAAGAGAGGGTTCTTCAACGCAGAGTAGCCAGAAAAGAACGAAACTTGGGGTGTGCAGTATTTAGTACCCGAGGCACTACCTTGGGGCTGGATGTGTACAATGCTTTTTACCGGACGTTGGACCCTAGCCTTGCCAGATGGTGGCAGGTGGATCCTAAGGCAGAGCTGCACTATGGAGATTCGCCTTACAACTCCATGCTCAACAACCCCATCCTGTTTGATGACCCGAACGGGGACACGCCGCTCCACCTAGGAGCTGCTATAGTAGGAGGACTAATCAATTTGGGTTCTCAAATGTTAAAAGGTAACGTGACTAGCTTAGGCGAAGGCCTCGGCTACTTTGGCGTTGGAGCCGCTGCGGGTGCGCTTTATGTCACACCCGGCGGTCAAGCCGCCGCAGGCAGCTTACAGGTAATCGGGAACAAAGGCATTCAGGTCGCCACCGGCAAGTTTGACGTTACGGAGGTTAATTCGGTGGGGGACTTGGCTTACCTAGGCCTGGACATCGCCACAGATTATTTCGGCGTGGCGCCTGCTGCGAAGATCGGTAGTAATCTGGCGAGCGGCCTGCAGAAGCTAGCTGGCAGCTATGGTTCTTCTATTGCTTCCGGCGGTGGCTCCATCATAAAGACAGGGGTAGGCGGCAGCGTTGATGATATTGCCTTCAGTGTCAGTTTGTCTGACGAGGTGGTGGTTTCTGCTAGTAAGGTTGGTGGGAAGGGGGTTGTTGCTAAGGGGAGTACTGCACTCAGACCGGTTGGAAAGTTTCTTCAAAGTGTGGATGATGTGATGGCAAATCCTTCACTTTTGAAAGGTCAAAGCTATGCTCAAGTCCGGGGAACGCTGAATGGTTCCAAAGGCTGGGTTAATAGCACTATGACTAAAACTCGTGGTGTTGATAAAGGTTGGGTATTCAGACAGGTCAATGCAAATGGTCAACCTACTGGTAGATTAATACAATATCACCCAGGGACGCATAGACATTTTGGCGGCAATCCCTATTGGAAAGTATCAGATGGTGCCAATGTGTTTAGGTTTTTAGCAAATTAGATTTAGTATGAGTCAGTATAGTCTTTTGGTAAATAGTTTGAAGTTGCTGGGTCTTCCTTATGAAGATCAAAGGAATATTTTGCCCGATTTTGTAGGCAATATCCAAGACGATATAGTTTCTGAATTTGATAATGCGTTTATGTTATTGCCTCAATTGATGGAGCAAAACAAAGTGTCATATGAAGCAGTAAAATCGATTTTAAATTGCTACCTGCTCATGAAGATAAATATTTCAAATTCTGAATTATCAGAGAGCGCATTTGAAAATCATGAATCTTGGGAGCGTATTCGGAACTTAGCCAAGCAGGCACTTGATGAAATGAAAGAAGAATTAACTTATCCTGATAATATACAGATTGATTGAATAATCGGGTGGTGGGTTGCGGAAAACAAAGCCTTCGCCGGCTCCTTTGTCTTCCGGGCGCTTTGGGGCAGGATGTGCTTGATGGTGGTGATGCGGAAGGGGTACATCAGGGACGCAGGCAAAGCCTACGCCTAACAGGGAGATTATGGTAAGTTCTCTAAGTTAGAAGGAATCATTTTTTGGTTGTCAACACGGATAACTACAACGATTAGCTGTTTTTCTTCGATAGTGAAGATGATCCGATATGACCATTTCAATATCCTTCGGTATACGATGCTGCTGGAATGACCTTTCAATAGCCCGTTTGCTTCCGGTGATTGCGATAGTCTAGCAATTGCTGTTTCCAAGCCCTTTTTCACATGTTCTGCTGTCTCAAAGGAAACGTGATCATGAAGATAATCGTAGATGTCACGTAAATTTTGTTGGGCTGCGCTGGATAGTATTATTTGGTACGTTGACCCCATTGCGCAGATTCTTTTTGGAAGTCCTCAAAGGTAGTGAAGTCCCCACGACGAACAGCAGCAACTTCTTCTTCAAGAATAGCCGTCAGCTCAGAAGCAGACCTAGGCGTTCCAGTTACTAAGTCATAACTTACAATAGGGTCATCTTCCTCCCGCTTTTGGTAAGTCTCCAACATGGCATGGATAGCTTCCAGCAGGGTGTTGTCCACTTCGTCGATCATCTGATGAACCTTGTCTCTCATCTCCACAGTACTCATAATCATCTGTTTAGTATTGTAAATATAAACGTTTTGCGGCACAAAAAATTCATTTCAAAGGATGATATTCTGAGACTGTCTTACAAAGCCTTCGTCTTCCGGGCTCTTTTGCGGCAGTATGTGCTTGATGGTGGTGATGCGGAAGGGGCACATCAGGACGCAGGCACAGCCTACGCCGAACGGGGGTGTGAAAAATTGACGCCGCTATTTTTTCGGCTCGCAAGTCTTTGATCCCGACGACTGGCGGGGACAGAAAACGTAGGCGATGCCTACACGAAGCGTGGGGAAGGGGTCCCACGGTGAAGTCGGCGTCCCGCTTTTTTGATTCAAAAAAGCGGGATTAACGCAGCGAGACGGAAAAAGAGCAAGTCAAGATTCACAAATTCTGGCTTGGAAAACTATAAACGGCAACTTACAATCCATCTACCACGAAGAAGGCCGCTACGTCAAAAATGGCAGCAACTGGCATCACGAGTACGTTATACAGCAAAGATTGGGAAAAAGGGACCCTAACCTTTGCTCTTAGGCAACAACCGCGTCTTTTTCAGCGATACCAATGGTAATGGTTTCATTTCTATGTCGGAGGTGAGCCAAGCTGTAGCGCAAGTGGAAGTCCCGCCGGAGCGGCGGGAAGGCGCATTATTACCTACCGCTTTCAGCGGCACAAGCTATTCGGTATGACGATGCAAGGCAGCTGGCTGAGCACTTCCATTCCTAAAAACAAATATCGGTACAACGGTATCGAGCAGACGGCCAGTGCCTCGGGGACTAAGTATCGGATACCTAAGTTGAAGTTATTTTTCGGCTAACCAAGGCGAAGGTTCTCGACTTTAGCCGTAGCTAAAAGAGAGGGTTCTTCAACGCAGAGTAGCCAGAAAAGAACGAAACTTGGGGTGTGCAGTATTTAGTGCCCGAGGCACTACCTTGGGGCTAGATGTGTACAACGCCTTTTACCGGACGCTGGACCCTGGTTTGGGGCGGTGGTGGTGAAACGAAACCCTGAATGAACGCCAACGCATAAGCCTACCCACACGCAGTTAAGTTTCTTGGAATGTCCTAGCTGGGGTCCCCAAAGGCTAAGATTTATTACTTTTGGATAAAATTGGATACAAAATGGATATACCCAAAAAGATGAACCAAAAACTGGACTTTAAAAGCTCGATGCACCATAAAATAAACCAGCTTTTAAGCATCATAGATACTTTTAAAGGAACCTGGAAAGCTTTGGAACAGACCCAAAGCGGTTACCTGAAAGAACTGCGTAAGATCGCTACTATTGAAAGCATCGGTTCATCCACCCGGATAGAAGGGGCCACATTGACAGACGAAGAAGTAGAAAAGCTGTTGAGATCAGTAAAGATCAGCAAGTTGGAAAAACGGGACGAACAGGAAGTAGTCGGTTATTATGAAGCCTTGGAGATCATTTTGGAAAACTATGAAGAAATCCCGTTGACCCAAAGTTACATCCACCAACTGCACGGTATTTTATTAAAGTACAGCGACAAAGACCAAACTCATAAGGGCAGGTTTAAGAAACTGTCCAACCAGGTAGTAGCCAATTACCCGGACGGAACACAAAGAACCATTTTTAGGACTACAGAACCGCACCTGACAGCCAGTGAAATGGAAGTTTTGATTTTGTGGACTAATGAACGTCTTGAACAGCAGGATTTACACCCTTTACTGATCGTATCTACCTTTGTTTACGAGTTCTTATCTATCCACCCGTATCAGGATGGGAACGGCCGTTTATCAAGGCTTTTAACGACCTTGTTGCTAATGAAGCTGGATTACCGTTTTGTGCAATACATATCCTTTGAACACGTGATAGAAAGTAAGAAAGAAGCCTATTACAGGGCGTTGATGGACGGGCAAAAGAACCGCTACAAGGAAGAAGAACGGATCGACAAATGGATATTGTTTTTCCTGGAAAACCTCATTGCGTTGACCAAACGCCTGGCAACCAAGTACGATACCTACAGCAAGCTGAAAGTCGTTTTAAATGAAAGGCAGCAGCAAATAGTGGCTTACGTAAAAGAGAAAGAAACCGTACAGATCAAAGACATAGAAAGCAGCCTGGAAACCTACTCCCGGAATACGATCAAAAAAGACCTGGCCTATCTCGTAAACGAAGGTATTTTACTGAAAACAGGAGCAGGTCGGGGGGTTCGTTACCACATCAAAGAATAACCCTACGCCGAACGGGGGCTCGGTGCGGGCGGCGGTGGAACGGTATGTTTGATGATCTTAGTTCAACGGGAATATTGGCACCCTGTCTTACGACAATAATGGCACCCTTACCTCCGATAATTCCCGGGATATCACCGTGGCCTACAACCGCCTGAACCTGCCCGAGCAGATCACCGTAAACAACAGCAGCTTCACCGGGACCCTCACCTTCACTTACGACTACGATGGCAACTTACTCAAGCGGGTAGTCAGCCAAAGCAGCCCGACCTCTCTATCCGTAACCACCGAGTACGCGAGCGGAATGGAGTATGTAGATGGCAACCTGCAATCCATCTACCATGAGGAGGGCCGCTACGTCAAAAATGGGACCAACTGGCATCACGAGTATGTTATCAGAGACCACTTAGACCCTCAATGTGCTTAAAGTCTTTGACATTCCTGGTGAGTAATGTGAAATCATAAGCCAGAGCGGTAGCAGCGATGATTGCGTCTGGGAGCTTAATTTTATGAGCTTTTCGTATCTCAGCAGTTTTTAACTTTATATCCTTTTCAAGTTCAAGGACTTGGGCATCATCAATAAAATCACGAAGGACAGTCAAGTCTTTTTCTGAAGTTGTTTTCCAGCAAAGCAATTCTATTTCGGTGATTACTGAAATAGCAGGACCGGAATCTTTTAGTGTCTCGTCAATGAGTTTTTCAGCCGTAGGTGGGAATTGTTGCTGCAGGTAATAAATAGCAGTATTGGTGTCCTAAAGATACCTTATTCTCATTCGCTTCTCAATTCGTCTAACTGTTGGTTAATCTCGCTTAAAGGCTGTTTGGACATTGCTCCCTTGTATTTAGTCCAGTCTACAGATTCTATATGATCTTCGGAAATTGTGTTCCCAAAACGGATAAGTTCCAGTGATTCCATATCCCGTAAAAGGTTCAGGGTTTTTTCGGGCAATGGAAACGATTAAGCACATCATCAACACAAGTTTAGAAGAAAAAGGTCAATGGTTTGCTCGTATAATCTATTCCTCAATCTTAATCCCCATCCGCTTCATCAGTAAAGTGGCGTTGAAGGACTGGCTCACGCCTTGCTTGAGCTTGTAATCAAAGTGCAGCTCCCCGCCCTGAATTTCCACCTCAATGCGGAGGTTCTCAATCGTGCCATTGGCTTCGGCTTCGAGCTGCCCCAGTTCCAGGTCATGGGTGGCAATGATGCCCGAGCCCCGGCTGCGGATGAGCTGCCGGATGAGCGCCTTGGAGCCGGTATGCCGGTCGTTGCTGTTGGTACCCTTGAGGATTTCGTCGAGCAGGAAAAAAGCCTGTAGCTGCGGCGGCTGATGATCGGCGGTGTCCTCCACGGCTTCAATGATGAACTTCAGCCGCTTGAGCTCGGCGTAGAAGGAAGATGTGCTTTCCTGCAAGGCATCCTGTGTGCGCATGCTTGTGTAGACCTGTAGGGGTGGGAGGGCCATGCGGCGGGCACAAACCGGTGCGCCGGCCATGGCGAGCACCATGTTCAGCCCTACCGTTCTCAAAAATGTACTCTTGCCGGCCATATTCGAACCGGTGATAAGCTTAATATGCCCGTTGGTGGGCAGGTGGATGTCATTGCATACGCGCTTGTCGCGGTGCAAGAGCGGATGGCCCAGTTCTTCGGCTTCCACCACAGCGGTGCCGGTGATAGCCGGGAAAGCCCAGTCCGGATTGTTGTGGTGAAGGTTGCCCAGGCTGCTCAGGGCTTCAAAGCTGGCCATAGCTTCAAACCACCTGGGCAGATGCCCCTTGACGGCCGCTTTCCACTTTTCCAACCGGTAGACATACTGCAGTTCCCACAGCCCGAAGATGTTGAAGAGGAAGGAGAAGGCATTGTACCGCACATTCAGTTGCCGGATGATGTAGGACAAACGGCGGATCATAGCCGAGGCAGGCTGCCCTTCGGTGGACAGCTCATCATGGAGTTGGTGCAGTAGGGGGCTCTGGAAAGTTTCGCCCTCAATGTGCTGGATAAGCTGTGCGTAGTGGCGCAGCGCGAGTTCCGCATGCGTTGTTTTCTGGTGCGTTTCGCTGACCCGCTCCACGAAATGCCGCAGGATAAGCATAGCGGGCAGGTACAGCAGAATACCCAGGTACCAGGGGAGGTAGAGTGCCCAAATCACAGCAGCAGCGACCGACCAAAGCGGGATGATGTAAAGCGCTACGGCTACCCATTTTTTATCGGTTAGAAATGGCGGCGCTTTCATCCACCGGTGCAGGAGGCTGATCTGCTCCAGGTTATCTTCAGTTTCCAGTCCATACGCCTGAAAGTGCTGCCGCCACTCCAGCATCGGGCCCAATTCCTGTAGGGCGTCCTGTCGTTGTTGGATGGCCTTGGGCGCAGCCGGTTCTGCCAGCCAACGGGCGAGCATTTGCTGCCCCAGGGCAGTGACCGCCCGGTTGAGGTACTGAAACATGGAAAAGGGCCCGTAGAGGTCCAAATCTATGGCATTGGGATGGCTTTGATCCAGGAAACGAGCCCCGTCATCGTAGTTGGAAAAATCATGCTGCTCCACAGCGGCCTCCCATTCATTGACCTTTGCCAGATCTCGTTGGTGCTGTTCTTCCGTCTTCAGCCGTTGATGCCAGGTGACGAAGCGGTAGAAGCCCGCCAGAAAGAGAATGATCGCAGCAATGCCCGCCAAAATGTTCACATTGCTCCACAACAGCACCACAAGGGTAATGCCTCCCAGAAAGATCAGCAGGCGGACGATAGAAAGGCGGTTGTAACGTTGGCTGAGGGCTTCGGCAGCCGATTCAAACTGAGCTACGCGTTCGGTATAGTTGGGTCGGGTCATGTGGTTGAAGTGTGATTAGCGGGTTAATGCGCTGGCCATACTCAGTAGGGCCGCTTCCGCAAATTTAGGTCCCATGAGCTGCATGCCAATGGGTAGTCCGGCTTCGTCTTGGCCGGCGGGGATGCAAATGGCTGGAATGCCCGCCATATTCGCTTGTACGGTGAAAATATCCGCCAGGTACATTTCTACCGGGTCTGCCGATTTATCGCCCAGCTTCCAGGCGGTAGTCGGTGCGGCGGGCATCATGATGAAATCGTAATCCCGGAAGATCGCGTCCGTCTTTTCCTTGAGCAGTCGGCGCACCTTCTGGGCTTTGGTGTAGTAGGCATCGTAGTAGCCTGCGCTCAGTACGAAGGTGCCCAGCATGATGCGGCGTTTCACTTCCGTGCCAAAGCCTTCTGTGCGCGACTGTTGATAAGTAGACAGCAGGTCGGTCGCATTTTGGCTGCGGTAGCCGTAGCGGATACCATCGTACCGGCTGAGGTTGGAAGAGGCCTCGGCGGTGGTCAAAACATAGTAGGCGGGGATGAGGTAATCCAGCAGGTCAAATTCAACGCCCTCTACGGTATGCCCCTGTGCTTCCAGCTGTTGAATGAAAGCCTGAGCAGCGGTCCGAACTTCGGGCTGTATGCTTTCGTGCTGCAGGGCGGCTGGGAAATAGGCGATTCGTTTACCGGAAGGAACAAGACTGGCTTCGTCAGCCAGTGGTACCGGCTTTTGACTGGCTGTACTGTCGTATTCATCCGGTCCGGCCATGACTTCCAGCAGCAGTGCCGCATCCTGTACAGAATGGGTCAGGGTGCCAATTTGGTCGAAGGAGGAGCCATAGGCCAGCAGCCCGTGTCGGGAAATCCGTCCGTAGGTGGGCTTCATCCCAATCACGCCACAGAAGGAGGCCGGCTGCCGCACCGAGCCGCCGGTATCTGAACCCAGGGACGCCAGGCAGGTATCGGCTTGTACTGCTACGGCGGACCCACCCGAAGACCCGCCCGGTACGCGCTCGGGATCAGCGGCATTGCGTACCGGCCCGAAGTGGGAGGTCTCGTTGGAGGAGCCCATCGCAAATTCATCACAGTTCACCCGGCCAATGATGATGGTATCTTCGGCCAGCAGCCGCTCAATGGCGGTGGCGGAGTAGAGGGACTCAAAACCCTCCAGAATTTTGGAGCCTGCCTGTACACCATGACCGGCGTAGCAGATCACATCTTTGTGCGAAAGCACCATGCCGTAAAGCCGGCCGAGCTCCCCGGGCGACTGTTGGTAGCGGGCGTCGAGGGTACGGGCTCGGTCCAGTGCCTCCTCGGCGTATACCTCTACGTAGATATTCAGGTGGGCTTGCTGCTCAATTTGGTCGAGGTAGTACTCCACGAGCTGCGTGCAGGTCAGGTCGCCATCTTCAATAGCCGTACGTACTTGGGAGAGGTTGGTGAATCGGGGCATAGACTGTTTAGTTAAGAATCCGTAATGTCCAGCGTTTTTTACCGGGGCTTTCACCGGGCTGAAGAATGGCAAAGTCGCGCTTGCGGGTGCCTAATGCAGCCACGAGGCCTATTCCGCTTACCGCCATACTGTACCCGGCGATCCGGAAATAGCGGTCGCCATTGAACTCGCCCGATCCGTAATCAATACTCGCCAAAGGGGCGGCAATGAGGGCACTTGCCATACCGGCAGTGAGCAATAATTTCCCTACTGTATTTAGCTTCTCTGCGGATGGGGTCCGGTAGAGGAGTTGGTTGACGTCTTTCAGCTCCAGCCGGATCGGCCTGCGGCCAATGAGGTCTTCATAAAAGGTCTCGGCATGTTTGTACAGCCCATTTTCGAAATTGTACCGTTTGCGTTCTTTAAGTGGGAGTACCTGTAGCAACCCTTTTTCAGGGGCCTTTAATTCTCCTTCCAGAATCCGGGTACTGTAGGTAATCATGTCGGAAGTAGGCATATCGAGGTATAGCGCTACGGAACTACCCGGCTTAAGGGTGAGAGTACGGCCATTGGTTGTGTTTTCCAGCTGCAGCTCCTGCGCAGTGGCAAAACTGCCGATGGTACAAAGTAGTAAGAAAAGGCAAATACGCTTCATCACTTCAGTTGGTCTATGATTGCATCCAGTAGGAGGTTTTCCTGTTCGCCACTCGCCATATTTTTGAAAGCCAGTTCTCCTGACTCCATCTCGCGTTCGCCAATGAGCACTACATAAGGCACATTGCGCTGATCGGCGTACTTCATCTGCTTCTTGAGCTTGACTGGCTCAGGGTAAAGCTCGGCGTTGATGCCCGCTGCCCGTACCTGCTGCAGGGCTTTGAAGGCATAACGGTGCGCAGGCTCATCAAAGGCAATAAAAAGCAGCTGCAGGGTATTGGTTTTGTCTTCCGGGAAAATATTGAGTTCCTCCATCACATCGTAAATGCGCTCTGCACCAAAGGATACGCCCACGCCGGAGCCATTGGTTTTCATCCCGAAGTTTTCGGTGAGGTTGGCATAGCGGCCACCGCCACCGATGCTGCCCATTTTGATTTTTTCCTGTCCTTTGGCTTCCAGGTCAACGGCCACCTCGTAGATACACCCGGTGTAGTAGTTGAGCCCGCGGGCCAGGGTAATATCGAATTGAATGGTATTGTGGGTATCGCCGAGATTGAGGTACTCAAAAACCGTCTCCAGCTCCTCAATGCCCTGAAGCCCGGTCTTGCTTGCCGCAAAGGTGGACTTCAGTGCTTCCAGCTCAGTGGTGCCAAGCATGGCTTCAATTTTGGCAATGGCTTCGTCTGAGATATCCCGCTTGCTCAGCTCCTGCTTCACGCCGGTCATACCAATTTTATCGAGCTTATCGATGGCGATGGTCATGTCCATAAAGCGGTCTTCAGAAAGGCCGGCCGCTTCAGCCATCCCTGCCAGGATTTTCCGGTTGTTGAGCTTTATCACGACCTGCAGCCCCAGCTTTTGGAACACCTCATCGTATATCTGTGCCAGTTCGGCCTCAAAAACCAAAGACTCAGAGCCCACCACATCCACATCGCACTGATAAAACTCCTGATAACGACCCTTCTGCGGCCGGTCGGCCCGCCAAACCGGTTGGATTTGGTAGCGCTTGAAGGGGAAGGGGATGTCATTTTGGTGCATAGCCACAAAGCGGGCGAAGGGTACGGTAAGGTCGTAGCGCAGCCCCCGCTTGGAGATGGAGGGGATGAGCTTTACAGAGTCTTTGGCCTGTAGCGCCTGATCGTCGGCTTTAGACAGGAAGTCACCATTGTTCAGCACCTTGAACAGCAGTTGGTCGCCCTCCTCCCCGTACTTGCCGGTCAGGGTGGCGAGGTCTTCCATAGCTGGCGTCTCAATAGGCTGAAAGCCATAGCGGACAAAGACTTCCCGGATGGTATCGAATATATAATTGCGTTTAAGGACCTCAGCCGGGCCGAAGTCGCGTGTACCTTTTGGGATACTCGGTTTCATAGTCGTTTTTTCTAGATCGTAGAAGCGAATTGCTTCAGGAAGCGCACATCGTTCTCAAAGAAGAGGCGGATGTCGCCGATATCGTACAAACGCAGGGCCTGTCGCTCAATGCCCATGCCGAAGGCAAAACCGGTGTACTTGGCCGAATCAATGCCGCAGTTGTCGAGCACTGCGGGGTCCACCATGCCACAGCCCAGAATTTCCAGCCAGCCGGTGCCTTTTGTGAGGCGGTAGTCCTTTTCGGTTTCGGTGCCCAGGTAGACATCCATCTCCGCGCTGGGTTCGGTGAATGGGAAGTAAGAGGGCCGCAGCCGGATTTTGGCGTCGGGCCCAAACATTTCCCGTGCGAAGTAAAGCAAGGTCTGTTTCAGGTCGGCGAAGGAGACATTCTCATCCACGTACAGCCCTTCCACTTGGTGGAACTGGCAGTGGGAGCGGGCAGAGACCGTCTCGTTGCGGTACACCCGGCCCGGCGCGATGATGCGGATCGGCGGCTGGGTGTGCTTCATGACCCGAGCCTGTACCGAAGAGGTGTGCGTACGCAGGAGCATCTCCATGCTGTTTTGCAGGTAGAAGGTGTCCTGCATATCGCGTGCCGGGTGGTCTTCCGGCGTATTCATAGCGGTGAAGTTATGCCAGTCGTCCTCAATTTCCCGGTCGTCGGCCACCACAAAACCAATACGCTCAAAGATGCGGATGATGCGGTTCATCGTCACCGCAATCGGGTGTCGGGAGCCCAGCTCTACAGGCTCGCCGGGGGCTGTCAGGTCGATGTCTTTGACCGCCGCTTCTTCCGCAGCGGTTTCCAGGTCTTGCTTCAGGCTGTTGTACTTGGCCTCCGCCGCTTCTTTTACGGCATTGACCCGCTGCCCGTATTCCTTTTTCTGTTCGTTTGGGATATTACGGATTTCCCCGAAGAGCGCCTTGATGACGTTTTTGGAGCCCAGGTATTTGATACGAAACTGCTCGAGCGCTTGCAGGTCGCCCGGCTGATCGGCCTCAATGGCCGCCTTCATTTCGTCTACTTTGCTGAAGGTGTCTGCTGACATAGCGGTTCGGATATTTTTCAAGTCCCAATAAGTGACGGAGAAAAAATCAATGATGCAATTTTGATTCGCTAAAATTTTCTAAACAACTGACCAGAGGGAGGTTGTGTGAAAATATTAGCGAATCCTAAAGAAAATTGCATTATTGATTTCCGTCAAACTGCTAAAGCGCCCAAAGGTAGAAAAATTGTGGTAGATATGCTGCCTGGGGGCGTGCAAAAGCTGGTCGGGGCAGGTAGGTGGGAACTTAACCAGTCTTACGGTGGTTTTGTATTTAGCCAAAATTTAAGCGTATCACTCATGGCAGAAGAATTGACCTGGGCGGAAATCAAGCAACTGTTTAAAGAGACTGATGCTAAATTCAAGGAAACAGACGCGAAGTTTAAGGAAACAGATAAACGCATTCAGCAAGCATTTGATCTGTTCGAGTCGCAGTGGGGGCGCCTAATGGAGTCTCTAGTTGAGGGGGATGTTGTGCGCATCCTTCAGGAGAAAGGCATTCAAATTAACCGGACCTCTACCCGTATAAAGGGCAATTACCAAGGTACCAGCTATGAGTTTGACATCATTGCGCATAATGGCAAAGAGATCGTGGTCATCGAGGTCAAGACCACCTTACGCACGAAGTACGTACGCCAGCACATCAAAAAACTGCAACAGGTAAAAACATGGCTGTCTGAATATCACGACTACAACGTTTATGGTGCTGTAGCTTTCCTGCGCGCTGATGAGAACAGCGAGGATATGGCGGAGAAACGAGGGTTGTTCGTGATCCGTGCCACCGGTGATTCTGCCGCTATTGTGAATGCACCGGGATTTGAGCCGCGGGTGTTTTAACTACCGCAAAAGCAGCACACTGCCCGAAAAGCGCTCCACCTGCCCATCAATAAACAACACTTCAATCGTATAGGTAAAGACTCCAGAGGACATCAGGTCCCCGCCCACGGTGCCGTCCCAGGCGGGTTGCGTGGCATCCGCCGTGTAGTTGCCGGCCTCAAAGACCAGCCCGCCCCAACGGTCAAAAATCCGCGTTTGTACAATTTGCTGGACCCCAGGGCCGGGAAAAATCCGGAAGACATCATTTCGCCCATCGCCATTGGGTGAAAAGACATTCGGGATGTAGAGCTTTCGGGGGCGTTCTACAATAATGGTTATGCTTTCCGCTGTGGTACAGCCTTCCAGGGTGCTGATCAGCAGCTGGTAAGTGGTTGTTTCTAACGGTTGCGCTATTGGGCTGGGGCAGTCGATACAATCGAGGTGGTCGGGAGGAGACCATTCAAACAAGTCCGGTCCGCCACTTACCTGAGCGGCAAGTTCCACCGTCTGGCCCAGCTCCAAAGTGGTGTCTGCAGGGAGGGCTAATAGCAGTTCGGGGGGGCTGTCTACTACGATCTGCGTATCGCTCAGGCACCCCTGCGCATCGCGGATGGACAGGGTGTAGGTTCCTGCTTCTAAATTTTCAAATTGGTCATTTTCAGAGAAATTGCCACCGTTGAGGCCGTACGCGTACGGAGGGGTGCCGCCAGTGCTTTCCGACACGGCAATCTGTCCGTCGGCAGTACCGAAGCAGGAGGTGGAATCTACGGTTGCCGAGAGGACGATCTGCGGCAGCTCATCCAGCACCGTGGCGTTGGCGGAGTTGGTACAGCCATTGGCATCGGTGACGGTAAGGGTGTACAGACCTGGCATCAGGTCAGTGTTCAAAGCGTTAGTCGGACCATTGCTCCAGTTGTAAGCGTAGGGCGGCGTACCCCCGAAAGGACTACCTTCCAATTCACCTGTCAATGTAGTACAGTCGAGCAGTGCATCATCCAGCTGAACGGATGGGGTATCGACTACGGTCAACGTTAAGGTGTGGAGAGAGTCGCACCCGGTAACTGATGAAAAGTTTTGGGAATACGTGCCTGCCTCGGTCTGTGGTATCCCAAAAACGGTTGCGGTGTCGCCTGCACAAATCTGAAGGCTTGAAGTGCCGGTTATGGGGTCCCTTGCCCCCACATTTACGATGACCGTAGAGTCACAGCCTTCCGCATTAGTGAAGGTGAATAAGGCGGTCGTGTCCGGAGCCAGTGTGGTGCCGGCATAGTCGATCGTTCCACCGGCGCAGGCCAGCGTGTCCAGGAACACCAGTTGGGTGTCAATCGGGGCAACCCGGATCAGCTGCAGTGCGCCGGAGGCATTGGTCAGGGTGTCGGTGTCTCCGGGGTGGAACCAGGTATTTTCAAGCAGAAGGCTGTCATTGGCACAAACGACGGTATCCAGCGCTTGGTCGCAGGGAATGAGCCGGAGGGTGATGCTGTCTACGCTGGCGCAGCCTTCAGCATTATCAGAGGTGACGACATACAGGGTCGTACTATCCGGGCTGGCAAGTGGCGAAAGGCAGTCCGCGCAACTCAGGCTGCCCGCCGGGGACCATTCCAATGTATAGCCACTAAGGACTTCGGCTGATAACTGTACGGTATCCTCCGGGCAGAGGAAGCCTACCGCGGGGTCTGCACTCAGTACTACGGGGTCGGTATAGGTCACCTGAATGGTATCTGCATCGCTAAGGGCGCAGCGGTTCGTCACTTCCACCCAAAAAGTACCGGCATCGAAAATGGTGTAGGTACTTTGCGTACTGCCGTCCTGCCAGAGGTATTCGTCAAAGCTGCCGGGCGACAGGACAACGGTGGCATTCTCACAAGCTTCCTGATCGGGGCCAAGGTCTGCCACCGGCGCAGTGCGCTGCAACGGCAAGGGCGCGAGGTTGTCAAGATAGGTGCATTCAATGATGGTGCCTCCGGCAAAAGCCGTCTCCGGATCGAAAGGCGGTGCGGTGCTGCCGTTGTCATTCAGCACCAGATATCCAGTGCCCGAAGGATAGGGCAGGTCAAGCCAAAGGGTGTCGCAGCGGTTGTTCAGGATGCTGTCCACCTGCACGACAAAGCTGTCTATTGCGACTGCACCGGACTGCGGATCGCCATCGTAGTAGGTCACCGGCAGGTCGCCAAAGAATGGACCGGCTTCTGAGTTGCAGATCCGGATTCGGGTGCGCAGGCTGTCCCCGTTGCAGAATACGCTGTCTACCGCCAGTACCAGGTTTTGAACACAAAGGTCTTCACAGGTCGGCGGGCTGCAAAGGAAAGTATTGCCAAGGCTGCCTACCCCGGGCTGTGGCTGGGAAACGATCGGGTCGAAGCTGTGCGGCAGAGGCTGTGCGGTGTATGCCTCTTCGTGCAGTACCTCCCAATCGGTTGCATTTACGGTGACCGGTGCCGTGAAGGTACATTCCCCTTCCAGGACATCCCCTTCCAGATTGGTGCGGATGAATAGCGCATTTTCGGTCCCTCCGGCATCTATTGTCGTGCCCACCAGGTAGATGGAACTGCCGGTTTGAAGAATGCGGTTGCCGCCGCCATCCGCAAAAGCAATTATACTTTGATCCGGCAATCCGTACTTTCTCGCCCACTGCGGATTGCCTTCGGCATCGGTTTTGAGGAGGAGTAAATCCTGGCTTCCCCCCTGCCCTACGGCACTGAGCAGGAAGCCATCCTGCGCCCTGACCAGTTCCAGCCCGGGCTGCAGGGAAGTATAGCCGGGCACCTCGAAGGCCCTCCCCCAAACCAGGTTGCCGGAGAAGTCCGTTTTGTACAGCCCAATGATGCCCTCACCTTCCGAATCGGTGCTCGCCGGTGCGCCCTGAAAAGCGGTAATCAGCCCAGTGGCATCCGGCGCAATGGCCCTTCCGGACAGTTGAGCGGTGAGGCCGGGAGGGGCCAGGTACTGCCTCGACCAGACTTCTGCGCCTGCCAGGTTGAAGGCGGCATTGACGGGGCGGCTGCTGCCCGGCCCGTTTTCAAAGCCGGCCTGCCCGGTGGCGTAAATGGCGCTGCCTACAACAGTCAGCCCTTCCAGAAAAGCCTGATCGCCCTGCGCCAGTTGCCGGTGCCAGAGCAATGCCCCGGAATCGGTGTCCACTTCGCCTAGCAGGCCCACTGTGGTATTGCCTTGCCCCAGGCTGCCCGTAAAGAAAAGATGGCCGTTTTCGGGGTTCAGGGCGATTTTCCGGAGGCTGCCGTTGTTGCCGAGTGGCAAGGTGGTCGACCAAAGCAGGGCGTTGTCTACCGGGTCGTACTTGAAAAGAGTGCCCCAGCGCTCGTCTCCGGCCTGTCCGATAGCGCCGCCCAGTAGCAAGCCATTGCCATCGGGGCGCAGGTGGACGATGCGGTCTGCGCCCGGGCTCAGGTCAAAGGTGTACTGCCAGACGATGCTCCCCGCCAGTGTGGCCCGGGTAATGGCAGCGACCTCACCCGCATGGCCGCCCAGGTAGAAATCGCCGTTGTTGCCCTGTACCAGTGTGGTTGCCCCGGTACCTGCATCAAGCAATTGGACAAAAGTCTGCCCACAGTCCGCCGAGCAGGGGCAGGCCTCGTCTTCACAATCGGTCAGCCCGTTGAAATTATCGTCCAGCCCATTGTCGCAGATTTCCGCCTGCGGGCAGGGGGCTGGCTCGAAGTAACAGGTGACCTCATGGTTTCTGTAAAAAGGGCTTGTGCCCCCGGTGATGGGGATGCGTTCCAGTGGTACGTCTTCCAAAGTGGGTTGATGCTCGATGACTTCGACCGTCACATCTTCGCTCTCTACTTCTATTGGGAGGAAAGGGGTGCAGCCCGTCCAGTCTTCGTACACTTTGCGGATTTCGAAGCTTAGGTCTTCATTAACGGTGACGAAAGTGGTGGTGCTGTCCCGGTGCAGTAATTTGTAGAAAGTGTAAAAGTGATTGTCGCTCAGTGTAGTGTAGTCTACCTGTACAGCTTCAATGGGTATCCCATCAGGGTCAATTTCTATAAAAATGTGAAAATTGCTGGGGTTCTCAGGCGTGCCCGAAGCACCCGCAGATTGCAATAAAATATTTCCATTAGCCTTACAAGCGAGCGCATGTCCACCTTGAAGCAGCAACGAGTTGTCCGAGCTGTAGTTTTTAGACCAAATGACCTCCCCACTTGGTGTCAGTTTAGTTAAATGTACTTCGGAGCCCAAAAGGTTTTCGGTGATGTTAGAACCAAATAAATAAAGAGCATCTTCTTTGGCAAGAATAGCACCATGGGAATAGGTTGTGCCTGAGTCAACTTGAAGTAAATATTCTTTGGAAAAAAGTATAGTCCCATCTGGCTGTAGCGCTTCAAGTATAACATTATTGGAGGTCGAATCAGCCCAAATTACAGTCTGGTAAAAATGCTCATTGAGTATAGCGGCGTTTTCAATTGGGCCGGAGATATCTCTAGTGTAGGCATTTTCATAGTAATTAAAGGACCGTATGAAATCCAGTGAATTGGTATGGCTATTGTACTTGCCGTAAATCTCCCTTTGTAAGTAGTTGTTATTTCCCAGGGCAACATTGTATTGTCCAGCTAGCCAGTAACTATCGCTATTTTCAAGAGGGTTTATGTTTTGAATAATTACTGATGTGTCGGGACCTGCCCACCACCTTTCTGCCCAGTCAATGTTCCCGGTTTGGGTATTGATCTCCATTAGGTGGGTTCCCCAACCGGAAGCTACTAACCCATTCTCTGAGGGAGCGATGTTAGTTATCCTCCCCAAATCCGGGTCAATATCAATTTGTCTGGTCCAACCGATTTGTCCATCTGGGTTGACTTTACTGATGAAGGAGTTCTGGCTATCGAAAAAGCTACTGCCTACATGGCCTGAAAAGTATAGCCCACCATCCGGGGCGAATTCAATATCAGTTAGTTGTGTAGCCTCCACCTCATTGGTAAAGGTATCCGTGACGGATGTGATAAAAGTATTCTCGCATGGGCCACCATTATAAGGGCCCTGTACCTGGAAACGGGTACAAATAGCCTCAGCGCAGAGACCGGCATCTGCTTCCAGGCATATTTCGTAAAACCCGGGCGTGCTGCTGCTGAAGGTATAGGAATCCGCTGTAGAGACCAGGCTGTCTTGTAAGAACCACTGGTAAGCATTGGCGCCGGTGGAGGTGTTCTCAAAATTCAATGTGGCGCCGACAAGCACGGTGGTATCCGTGGGTGTGAAGGCGGCGACAACAGGGCAAAAGACCGTGACCTGCTGCTGAAATACTGCGGGCTGGCAGAGCGTATCCTCGCTCATTGCCACCAATTGGAGTTGCTGCGGGCCCAGGGTGCCGGGCGTCCACACCGGATTAGCGGCAGTGCTGATCAGACTGTCGTTGAGGTACCAGACATAGGTATCCGCATTAGTCGACAGGTTTTCCAGAGGGATGGGCATATTCAGAGGGACGGATGCCGGCAGGGGCGCAAAACCAGCCGTAACCGGTGCCGGGCAGGGCGGGCGGCAGCCAAAAGAACTCAGGAGGCTTTGCCGTTGGTTCAGGGCGGACAGCCGCATGCGTTCGATTTGGCCTGGTGTGAAATGAATGCCACATTCCAGCCGGTTGTAGTCCATGTGGTTGCGGTAATCATCCGGTTGATCCCCCAGCCCGCCCAGGCTTAGCGGGCGGAAGGGGTTGTTGTCGGAAACATCAACGGTATCGCTAAAGCAACTGTTGTCGGGCTGATCGCAGGGTGGCCGGGCCGTCGTCTGATCGGGCGGGGTATCGCAAACGCGGTCGCCGTCAAACAGGCAGTTGTTATTTTCGCACCCGCCCTCAAAGGTATGGTACAGCCCCAGGTAGTGCCCTATTTCGTGGGCAAGGATGCTACTGCTGTCGGGTGCGGTGCCGGTGTAGCCGGATTCTATTACAATCCCATCACGGTCCTGTCCGTGAGCGCCGGGCAGATAAGCATAGCCAATGACGTTGCAATTGCCGTTCAGGCAGACTTCTTCCACCACCCAGATGTTGATGTAGTGCAGGGGCTCATACCGGCTCAGGTTTTTCAGATCAATGTCGTTCTCCAGCCCCTCCATCACAGCCAGGGGGGAGGTCACTCTTTCCACACCGGTGGAGGGCAAATTGTCCGGCGTGCGCTGCGCCATGCAGAATTGAATGTAGGTGTTGCTGCCCTCAGTGGCGTTGTAGTAGCCGGTATTTGCGAAGGCATCATTGAGGTGCTGTAACGCCTGCTGCATCTGTGCATCCGGCACCGGGCCCTGATCGTCACTCTGAATGATATGGAAGACAACGGGGAGGACGAGCAGTTCGTCATTGGACCGGGCAGAGGCGCTGATCCGGGAGCGCTTGTCCATCAACTTTTCCTCGAAGGCTAAATGCCGCTGCCGGTAGGTATCGTCTTCGGTCATAAGCTGTTCGTGGAGCAGCGCTTGTGCGCAAGTCTCCTGCGCTGCAGCATACGGAGCGGCAATGATCATAGATACAAGGACACAGCAAAAGGCTGCGCCAATTTTGAAGGATAGCAATGGATAAGGCGTTTTCATAGCTGAGCGCATTACGGTAAATAGCAATGTTCTTAATAAGACCGACAAAACAGGATTTTAGTTCATCCTGTAGGCCGGACGTCAAGAAGTCGCTCTTAAGATATGAATTTTCCACCAAAAAATCAGCCGCTCCCGGAGTGCTCCGGAAGCGGCTGAAATAAACTAAGAAGCGTATTCACTTTACTACTCTTCCATCATAAGTGGAGAGGCGTAGGCGTGGGTGAGCAGGTCAAAAGTCGTCACTATGCCGACCAGTTTGTCCTTGTCGACCACTGGCAGGGCGTGAAAAAGGTTCTCCCGGAAGAAGCCGACCGCCATCTCGAGCGAATCATCGGGATCAAGGGTAGCGACTTGTCGGGTCATGGCTTCTTCGGCCAAAAGGGAGCGCATGATCGCATCATTGTACTGCTCGCTTTTATGGGTTTTGAACAAAGTGAAGCCGTGCAGCAAGCGATAGTAATCAGACTTGCTGATGATACCCACCACTTTGTCCTCGTTCACTACCGGAATGTGGTGAATATTGTTTTTGCGGAAGATATCCTGCACATCGCTCATCGTATTGTTTGGCCCTACTGTGATTACAGGGGTGCTCATAATTTGAGCAACGGTGGTGGTTTTATCAGTCATGGCTGTGGATTTTTCAATTTTTGAATTATTCTTCAAATGCCTCTTCCTGCTTGGCTGGCATAGGTTCCTTAAAACGGTACGACAACAGGTCGTGTGTCGTTATGAGCCCCATAAGCTGATCATCTTCGATGATAGGGAGGGCATGGAATTTGTTGGCCAGGAAGATATCTGCAGCAAGGCCAACGGTATCGTCGGGGTCAAGAGTGACCGGATAGCGGGTCATGATGTCAGAGGCCTTCAGGCTTTGGTATTCTTTTTCAGAGTATTTCTTGCCGGTGGTCTGAAGAGAAAGAACATAGGACAGCTTGAATACATCCTCCTTGCTGATAATGCCGGTCAGGCGTTCTCCACGGTCGATGACAGGAATATGGTGGAAGTCATTTTCGCGGAACAACTCCTGAATAGCTTCCACGGTGCGGTCGGGGTCAACCGTTGTGAGGTTGGTTGTCATAATTTCCCGAATAGGTGTGTCCGGATTCATAATGGACGATTTTCAATTATCTAATAAGGTTATTGCGGGCGAAGTACGTCTGCGTAGACTGGTAGTCGCCAAAAAGCCGTAAGACTTCATTAAAATGAAGTAAGAGGTCTTTGGCAAAGGCTTCTGCTACTTTCCGGTCCGCCCGGTTAGTGGCTTTCGCGAAAGCATAAAGCGCTTCCGTCATCGCTCGTTGTTCATATTTCAATTGTTTGACCGCTTTTTGGTCAAACTCGTATAGTTCAGTATCAAAGGGCTTTTGCTTGATATATTGCCATTCCAGCCGTAGTTCTTTGCTCAGCGCTACAAATTCGCCCCATTCCATCATGCAGAGCATCTCATCAGCTGCGGCTTCAGTGAGTAGCTCCAGCCCACCCTGGAAGTCATACAGGTCATCCAGGTAGTAATCGATGCCGTGGTGGCCCCGAAGTACCATCAGCTCATATTTCACATGCTCCAGCTGATTGGCAGCCGTGTAGGGGCGATTGGCATCAATGGCATAGTAGGCATCGCCCAGCCAGTTGTCAATGCGCCGCAGCGTTTCCTTTTCTCCCGGATAATGACTGGCCAGCTGATTGCGCAGCTGCCGCCAACGGAATTCCAGATAGAAGACGGCTTTTTTAGCATCATGGGCGTTAGCCTGCAGGGTGTAATCCAGCGCAGGCAGGAAAGCCTGATCAAATTGCACCATGCCCGGGCGCACGTCCCGCTTGGCAGAGCTGGTCATCAGCAAGGTCGCCAAAAGCAGTATCGAAGTCCGGATGAAGATTTTCATGATGCGCTGGTTTTATGTTCTATTCAAATGTAACTTGAATTCCAGAGCAAAGCAGATGACTTTTCTCAGTAGTTCTCCATGACTTTGGTTAGGTGGCGGGGTGGGAAAGGATAAAAAAAGCGCCGGCAATGCCTTGGGTATATACCCATTGACATTACCGGCGCTTAAGGTTAAGCCAGTCTGAGGAATAGCAACTTACTTACTGAATAGAAAACTCTACATCCTCAAACTCACGCTCTTCACAATCGTGGTCTTTGCAGGCTTCTACTTCCAGGTGGAATTTGGTGCCGGCCGGGTAAGCGGAGAGGTCAATATCCTGCTCGAAGCTTACCTTTTGGTCATGCTCATGCAGGTTCGTCTCAATAATTTTGTCTGATACATCTCCGTCCGGATGCAGGAGGATGTCAATATCATGGTTGTCTTCGGTCGCTTCTATTTCAATGTGGATGTGGACATCGCTCGCATCAGCCACGACCTCATCCGCACCGGGCTCCAGGATATTGATCGTAATGTCGTTGTCGCTATGGTCGTGGTCGTCGTCTTCATCACAACCAGAGAAGACCGTTACGGCGAGCGCCAGCATGAGCAGCCAGGAATACTTGAGCATTTTCATCTTTTTAAGTTTTTATTTTATGCAACGATGTTGCAAATATAGCACAAGAATTCAAAAGATGCAACAGTGATGCAAAAAGAAGCTGCCCTGTAGTTTCTTCATGCACTCCCAAAGGCCCTCTTCCACCCCAAACGGATCACAAGCAGCAGCCCAATGAAGAAAAAGATGACGTACTCAAAGCGCAGGTAAGAAAAAACAATGATCCGCAGCCGGTCAATAAACCACATGATGATGAGCGTGGAGGCAATGACCATTACCAACCCACCGAGTTTATCAAAGCCCGGGATATAGTCCAGGTTGACATTTCGACGGATAATAAGCAGGGTGACGACCATGGATATGATCGGCAGGACCTGCACGAAAACATCGGCATCCCAGATACTACGGCGCTCAAACAGGAACTGGTATATCGAGACGGTGATGGAGAATATCCCCGGCACACATATAAAATAAATAAGCGTGGAGTAAAGGTATTTCCAGGGTGCCTCATGCCCTTTGTCCCGACCGGTCAGCCCGGCCACAAAAGCCATGACCGGTATGATGGCCAGGTAAATCAAAACGTAGGTCGGGTCATTCGTCAGGACATCAAAAAACTCCTTTAGTGTCATAGCTACAGATTATGTTCCGCGCAAATATAGTTATTCGGCTACGGCCTTAGGTGTTAAACTGGACACTTCTACTTTCTGACTGTCATCAGAATAGCTCTGGTAGACCTCACCAGAGATACGGGGCAATAGCCGGGCGAGCAAAGCCGGCTGCCTGTAGGTATGGAGTTTACCGCCAAGCGTAGCCTGCAAGGGGCTTTGAAGCTGATCCAGGCAGGTGATGAATAAATGTCGCCGTTGCCCGGCCGAGTAGTTGGCTTCGCACTGCAGGGCATAACGCAAAAGGTCAACATCCAGCGTCCCGTAACGCAGTGCACCCTGCCATTTGTTTTCCTGATTGGTTTCCCTGCCGTTGCGTGCTAGTTGAGGCGGGCTGGATTCGTTGCTCAGGAAGCCATTGCCGTGCCGGGTTTGGTATGCCCGGCTGACTCCGTAAATCTTTGGCTCCGATAGCCTGTTCCGGCGAATTATAGCCTGGGCATTGCGGGAAGTAGTGTGTGCCCTTGTAACATTAGGGAAAAAGCCATGGTCCATGTCTAACAGGATGCCCTGACTGCCTTCGAAGATAAAGTCTGCGCCTTCGTACAATTGGAAAAACCGGTACTCTTCCGTGATATGGATCAGTGCCAGCACTGCCGGTAGCCGGCCTTGCCAGGCTTCCACTTCCGGCTGTAAGTCTGCCGGAGCCAACAGACCACTGGCTTTGCGCTCGTAGTACTGGGCAATGGCCTGTAGTTTTTGTTCTACTACGACCGGGTAAGCCAGGTCCTGTACAAATAGGCGGTAAGGCGTTTCGGTGTGCCGCTCAATGGTTGCGCCAAAGCCTACGCCACAGCTGCCATGACGTTGGCTGCGCTCCAGGAGTTGGTTGTACGCAATATCATAGGGTGTGGTGACCGGGCAAAGGGCGTCCACAAACACTTTGGGCGGATATCCTGATTTGGCCAGTTGTTGATGTTCCCGGAGCAGGGCAGGAGGAGAAAAGGTACAGTACCGGCTCCAATAGGTTGGTGCTCCCTGGAAAGTGCCCGCACCAATATTAGAAAAAACGTGCCGCTGCCCGTTGGGGCCGACCACGGTATGCCCGGCCTGATGACCGCCTGAGAAGCGCACCACAATAGGATGCGCTGCCCGGCGGCACAGATAATCGGTTACCAGGCCTTTGCCTTCATCGCCGTAGCCCAGCCCAAGGATGATTTGTGTGCTCATAGTGGGATGATTGAATTTGTAGAAGATGGCCGGCCGTAGTTGCGATCAAGGGCTTTCGATACCTGATAGGCGGCTGCCGGTTCAAAATCAGCCATTGTTTGCTGGAAAGAATGCCCGTTGACAACAGCTACCGTAGCCGCAATCAATTCCGCCAATGCACTGTGGTCATCCAATATCAGGGCGCGCTCGCCGAGCATGCTTTTCCAGAAGCCGATAACTTCCGGATGATTGCGGTAGCCCGTCTCGTTGATGTGGATATGGAAAACATGGTACATGCGCTGTGCTTCCCGCAGCAAGGTCGGTGCGTCGAGTGTATACTGTGGGCGGTAGCCCATGATCCGTTGTACCTGATCCGGCGACAGGCGCTCCCAGCTGGCTTCGTCGCCTACGGTAAAGAGGAAGCCCTTTTGTCCCCGCTTCTCAAAGCAGTCAATGGAAGTATGCCGCCCTGCAAGTAGCCAGGCCAGGAGGTAGGACTCTTGGATCTGCCCGCCGCCGCCACCTTCCAGGTATAAATTGGCCAGGCCATGGCTTAGCTCACCGGCACCGGCTTCAAACTGTCCGGCCTGCAGGGGCGCCTGGTCACAGAGGTGATCACCAATGGCAGAAAACATAATGTGCGGGCTCTGTACACCGTGGGTGGTCAGGGTATTCATCAGTGCACCAAGCTTGTATCGGACCAACTGTTCCGGAATGCGGCCCATAGAACCGGTGACATCCAGAAAAACACCAATGGCCAGAGAATTGGGGTGCCGGGCAGAGTCGCGGCTCTCGCGGACCCCTATTCCGTACGGATTGACCGTGGCATTCATTCGATGGTTTCGGTTGGACTGAAAAATATCGTCTCTTGACTTGTTGGCATAATTTGCCCGGAGATGCCGGTAGGCATCACTCGACCATTTTGCGTAACCCATAAGTGAAAATTTTAGAATTTAAGAATAAAAAAACCAGAGGCAATAGGGGGCCTGGTTCTTACAAGGTATGCTATAACCTCAGTAAAAACAGGCTTAGTTTTGATTTAAAACTATCTATTACGCTACAAACATAACTACTCTTAGTTTAAAAGTCAAACTAAGTAGTGTTAAAAACAAAAAAAACCGAGACCAGCATAAAGCCAGCCCCGGTTTGGTAATGGGGAATCAATCGGTACATGTTCTTCTTAGGGGTGGTTTGTCACCTCCATCTCGTTAAAGGAATTAATGACAGCATCGAGTTCCCGGTTATTGAGGTAACTCCCGTAATCGGTGGCAGCGATGCCTTCGTAGTTTCGGGTATTGGGGTTGGCGCCTTGCTCAGCCAATAGGTTGGCCACTTCGTTGTGGCCATTCTTAGCCACAACGGCAATGGTCGTGGTCCCTATGATATTGGCGTGGTTGGGGTCGGCACCAGATTGCACGAGGAGGTTGGCCAGTGCGTACCGGCCCTGTGCTGCTGCGATATTGAGAGCGGTATTTTCCAAATGGTCAAACTGGTTGGGGTCCGCGCCGAAATCGAGCAATGTTTTGACGATTTGATCATAGCCTCGCTCAGTTGCGATCACGATCAGTGGTTTGATCCCTTCAGTATCTCCACTGTTGACCGCTCCAAAGAGCGCCTGTGTGCGTTGTGCTTCGGTCATTTCTTCTACAGGCATCTCCTCTGTTCTGTCCGCTTCAACAGGTTCCGGGGCTATCTCTTCTTGTGCAATAAGGGTGAATGGGGTAAGGCAAAGTACCATCATCCAGGTCTTGAGTAATCTGATGTTCATGTTCCAAGAATTTTGAGTTTGACAAATAGAAGCCACGGGAGCTTCCAGGCAAAAGCGTAGAGGTGCTCCGAATTAGCAAACGTTTTTTTTGTATTTTGAAGTTTATAAGGGGAAGCGTTGAAATTCGTTGATCACAGACGGGGATATCAACCCGTTGGAGCGTTTAAATATTGTATATAGTCTATTAAAAGTTAGGCTTGACTTCAGATTAGTAAAAATTGCCTAATTTCATCACCAAACAACACAGTCGCCAATATGTCTAGACTTGATTATGTAACTATTGCGATCGTAGCCGTCTGCGTTGCTGCGCTCATTTATCTGATTTACATGACAACGAACCTGCTGGGCGGTGGACCGGAAGATGCCACCACCGCAGATCCATCGCCTGTTGAACAGGAAGGTAACTATGGGGAGGAAGAGGACTACTACCCTGAAGATACCACGGCTACTTTCGATGACGGCTATTACGACGAAGGAGAGCCAGCTTCGGATGGTGCTTCTGCCTCCCCCGGTAAAGGATCTGAATCGGATAAGGCGCGTACCTATGAAGATGATACCGATGAGGTACGGTCATCGAGCCGGGGCCCGCAAACTACTGCCGGGAAAGCCGAGGCAGACTATGCTTCCGTAGCCAGGGGGCAATATATGGTCTTAGCCGGCACCTTCAAGTACAGGAGCAATGCGGAGGACATGGTTAGTAAACTGCGAGGTATGGGCTATTCCAGTGCATCAGTTGAGCTTTTTGACCGGGGAGCGTTTGCGGTAGCATTAGTTGACCGTTTTGATGACCTTGGAGAGGCCAAATCGTTGAAATCAGAGCTGTCGGGAAAGGGGGTTTCTTCTTACGTGAAGCAGAAGTAAGCGGTTTTTTTAAGACCGGCATAAAAAAAACAGCCGCACTGAATAAATTCTCAGTGCGGCTGTATAGCCGGTTGAATCGTTTCGTCTCAAAAAACTTACGCTACTCCGGCAAAAATGATTGAACACCCAATTGACCATGTTAGCTTTGAATTGATCTCTATCAATTTCTCCGCTTACAATACAAATATAAAGGGCTTTAAGAGCAGGGTAAATGACTTCGCTCAACGGGAGCGATGACTAATATCACTGGTTTAGGTTTTCGGAGCGTTGTGTTTTCTGAAGTTTTTTCTCCAGACCCTCAGGTAGGAGGGTGCCATAGCGTTCCTGAAGGGCTTCCAGGTCATACCAGGTTTGAAAGTTATTCAATTGCCATTCGGTTCCGTCTTTTGTTACCTTGAAAGTGCGGACTTCCTCATTGTACGTTTCTTCTATGTATTGTGCATTTTCTGCAAATGGCTTCAATTTGTAAGCAAACTTGCCATTGAGCAGAAAGAACTCGTCACCGTTGAAGTCCATTTCTGCATCAAAGATTGCCATCCGGTCATCGCAGAGCTGGTAAAAGCTGGCAACAGGGTCCGTCCCATTGAGTAAAGCCAAAACGGTCTGCTTTACATTAATAATGGTAATGTAGGGAAAGGTGATAAATTGGTTATGTGTTTCGCTGTATCCATACCCTCCAATTAAATACAGGATGCCGTCATTTTGATAATAAGACAAACCGGATGCACTGACCTGCTCACCGAGGCTACCATCAAAATTACCATTGGTATAAGCACCTGCTCGCTTTTCATTAAAGTCGATTAACAGAATATCCAGGTTGGGGAAATCCTGGTAGTCGTTGTCAGATATTCTGGAGCGGATACTGCCCCCAAAAATGAGTAGATAGTTTTTATACTGCCCTATGGCATATCCATGCATATCTTCGAGCGTGGGGTAGAGCTGTATGGCTTCGGGAGAGATGGTGCGCATCGTTTCTTCTTGCTGTGCCATGCACAAACTGGTGCTTAGCAGTAATAGTATCAGTAATAGTTTGGTTCGTAACATTTAATCTACAGTCTTTGGCTGGCCGATGAATTATGGGCCAGGTGACAAAAGTCACCTAGATAGGCCGGAACAATCGGCAAGATAAATTATTAAAGGTAACGTTGGCTATCACACTCAAGGTAGGCTCTTTTTGAGAAAAATCAGAAAGGGCGCTGACAAAAGTCAGCAGAACTGTAGTGTGATATCCGCAATTTTGGATCATGGAAAAGGCTGTGCAGTGTATCCTGCACAGTTGACCGGTCTGAAATCATTCCATAAATATATCTGCTCAGGCAAATTGAACGCCATGACTAAAACAGAAATACGACTTTTTGGGCTTGGGTGCAACCTCTCTCGGCATCTGCATGATAACATGCAGGAAGCAGCCAGAGAGCTGGAGCTAGAGATAAGTATAGAAGAAGTTTCCGATATTCAGGAAATGATGGACCTCGGCATTACTGCTATTCCCGCACTGCAAATTGGCGAACGGGTAGTATCGAGTGGTCAGATATTAGAAGTAGAAGAGATCAAATCCCTGTTGAAGATTTAGGATATCTAAAATTTTCCCACTGTTTATCGCATTCAACTTTCCGAAATTGATTAATTTCGGACTGTACAATTATACCTTGTTCTAAAGAGTAGGCTTTGACGCTGTATTGATTAAAGTAGTTTGCAAAAAACGAAGTAAACTATCTGTAGGCGTGCCGGGCTGTTCTAATGCAAAAGAAACCAACTTGCCATGAAAAAAATTCTTTTTCCTACCGACCTTTCCACAGCAGCAGAACGAGCGTTTATCTATGCCTTACATTTAGCTGATCATATGGGGGCAGAGCTAATTACGCTTAATGTATATCAGAAGCCAGAGGTCAGAGGTGGGGGGCTCCCGCATACGCTTTCTGAGTTTTATGAAAGCTATGATCTCGACGAGTTTGAAAACTTTAAGGACTCCATTCCGGTACTCCGGGAGATTCAGGAAAAGGAGGGCTTTGCATCACTAAGTGTGCAACACTTACTTAAGCCGGGGCGTACGGTTGAAACTATTTTGAAAGTCGCAAAGGAGGAAGGTGCCGAAATGATCGTTATGGGCACTACCGGGGCTCGTGGCCTCAAGGAGGTTTTTATGGGTAGTGTAGCCGGAGAGGTCTTAGAAAAGGCAAGCTGCCCTGTATTAGCGATACCGGAGAAAGCAGTATTCGATGGAGAGATTGATGATATTGCCTTCGCTGTCAGCTATCAGGACGAAGAAGTTGAGGCCTTTAAAGCGTTAGTGGACCTTTGCAGTCCCTTTAATGCCAAAATCCACTGCCTGAACGTGGACTTATCTCATACAGAAGATTACCGAAATGACATGAATCGGTTCAAAGAAAAACTGACTTCTTACGATAATACAGCGTTCGAAGTCATACAAAGTACTGATATCCGGGAAGGGTTGATCAGGTATATGGAAACCCATTCAGTAGATGTGTTGGTCATGGTTACGCATAAGCGCAATTTCTTCCAGGAGCTCCTGCGTTACAGCCACGCGAAGGCAATGTCCTACCACTGTAATATGCCACTGCTGTCTATTCCTGCGCATACGTTGGGATAAAATGGGTTTTGTCTCGGGTTATATCAGGTCCTGATAAAACCAAGGCTTACAAGGGTGAAACACGCCCTTATACAATCATTCTCTCCTGACTTGAGCCGCTGAAATTACCGCGGGCGGAGTGTTTCCTGAATAGCCTGGACTAAGATCGCTTCTGTATAAGGTTTAGAGATGTAATCATCCATTCCTGCTTGAATACACTTTGCCCGCTCTCCTACCAGCGAATGTGCTGTACAGGCAATAATAGGCGTTTCGGCTTTCAGGAATTGGCGTATTTGCTCCGTTGCTTCATAGCCATTTAGTTTGGGCATCTGAAGGTCCATCAGGATGATATCGTACTGATTGGCTTTGGCCATCTCTACGGCCGCTGCTCCATCCTCGGCAAATTCTACTTCTGCACCGTTGTTTTTTAATGCAAATGCTCCTAGTTTTTGATTGAGTTTGTTGTCTTCAGCCAACAGTACTTTTACACCGGCTAGTTTGAGTTCCGAGGTCGTATTCATGATATGCGTATTTTGCTTTTCTGGTGGACTTGCGATAGGAAGGCTAAGGTAGCAACTAAAGGTAGTTCCTTTGCCAGGAACGCTCTCCACCTCAATATGCCCTTCGTACAGTTCGGTTAGCATTTTCACGATACTAAGCCCAAGGCCGGTGCCGCCAAACAGCATTTCTCTGGGCTGTTTAGCCTGTTCAAACCGGTTGAAAATCTGTTTGATATCAGCTTCCGAGATTCCAATACCAGTATCAATAACTTTAAAGCAGAGGTCTGCTTTGTTTTCATTCTTATCTTCAACTTTAAGCTCTACCATCACGGCACCCTCATTGGTGAATTTCACAGCATTGGAAATAAGATTCACCAAAATCTGATGCAAACGGGTCGAATCCCCCAGAATGTATTCGGGGGCATCCATGTCGATGCTAGCCTTGAGCCGGATCCCTTTGTCATCAGCTTTAGACTGGCTGAGCTTAAGGGCATCTTTTAGTAACTTACGGAGCTCCAGGGGTTTGGATTCGAGGTCTATTTTTCCGGCTTCAATTTTGGAGAGGTCAAGAATATCGTTTATAATGACCAATAGATTGTTGCCTGCTACAGAGATGGCGTCTAAGTACTCTTTTTGAGTTTGGTCCAGCTCTGTACGCTCCATAAGATCAGAAAAGCCAATGATGGCATTCATCGGAGTTCTGATTTCGTGGCTCATGTTGGAGAGGAAGATATCCTTGTGGTGCATGGCTTTAAAAAGCGCATCGTTTTTATCCTTGAGCGGTGTGATATCATAGGCGATTGCAAACATTTGTCCGGCATCAGGGTCTGGCTGGCAGTTCCATTGGACCCAAATATAGTCACCGTCTTTTTTGCGCAGGCGGTTCTCAAATTCCACGGTCGGAATTCCTTCATTGAGTTTATTAAGTTGATTATAAGCCTCCTGCTGGTCATCCGGGTGAAAAAGATTCATTAACGGGACGGCGAGCACCTCTTCTTTTTCCCAGCCCAGCTTTTTGGTAAAAAAGGGATTGACTTCCTGACAGAACCCCTGCATATCTACAATGCACATCAGGTTAAGCGATTCATCGAAAAAACGCTTGTAGATATCGAGCTGAGAATTAGTCTTTCGGGCTTCAATAAGGCTCATGGCTGTTTCTGCTAACCCCCTTAGCAGGTCAAGTTGTTCGGGTTTAGCCTCTCTGGGCTTATCGTCAATAACACAAAGGGTACCCAAACTGTGCCCTTCTTCGTTGGTGATGGGGTGTCCGGCATAAAACCTGATATTTGGGTTGCCTGTGACGAGTGGGTTCTCGGTAAAGCGCTCGTCCTGACAGGCGTCCTCGACGATTAGGGGCTTGCCATCCACAATGGCGTATTGGCAAAAGGATATTTCTCTGGGCGTGGCGTCGTCTTCCAGGCCTACTTTAGATTTAAACCACTGCCGCTCCTCGTCGAGCAGAGTAATCAGGGCAATAGGGGCTTGAAAAATATGGGAGGCAATTAGAGTGAGGTTGTCAAATTCTTTTTCCGCGAGGGTGTCCATGATTTGGTAGGACTCTAAAGCCTTCAGTCGGGCTTTTTCATTAGGCGGTGTAGGTATGCTGTCAGACATAGTTGTGCATTTTGTAGATCGATTGGCTTGGAGCTCTCAATATAAATAAATTACACATTAAATAGAGTTTATTAATGTAGGTTTTGTATAGGACATGGATTAAGGTTTTTTGCCAGATCAAGACCTGTCCCGCCAAACAGCGGGAGAACGCCCGGAACCTCGTAGCCTAAGCTACGAAGGTGAGGACGTGATGCAGAGCTGGTGAAAAAGACAATTCAGGGACATACAAAATTTACGTTAATAAACTCTAATGTATTGATTACGTTATGGTTTAAAGCATCTCTGCTTTTACGTATGTTCACCGGGCGGCTCTGAAGGATATAGTCGAAGGAGCTGTGCCAAACGCATCTGGTACTTCAAGCTGAGGCGCTACCAACGCCAGGCCGATTTTAATAAGGGCTAAATGATGGATGGTATGCTCGATGTTGTATACCAGTTCTCGCTCTAGATTAGTAGGGACAGTACTAGAGGCTGGGATGTTCTGTAAATCCTGGCATTGCAACACTAAGAGGCGCTGCTCCTTAATGCCTTTTAACTGTCGGCACAGCTTCTGTATGCGGTGCAGTGCCTGGTCAGGGGAGCTTTCTACTGCGGCCGACCGCTTGCGCTTGCTGTAGTTGATCTCCGTACCTGGCTGCTGGCACTGGCTTAGCAAGCATTCAAAGAACTCAATGAAGTGCCGGGTGTGCTGGCCAATGGAACTGCCTTGCAGAAGTGTAGGCCGGGCTGTGTATTGCTCGGTGGTCAGGTAAGGCAGGTATAGTTCTGCCTGTTGGAGGGTTTGGGCAGCTGCCTGGCTCAATTTCATGCGCCTTTTTTTGATTGAGGGCTCAAAATATAATTTAACCCGGGCTTAGAATAGCTAAATCAAGGTTTTTAACAATCAAAAGGCTTTACTTTGAATGCGGACTACTTTTTTAGGTCGCCTGTACCAGTAAGGGCGTAGCCTGCTTCAAAAATAATGGCCTTGAAAATACAGCGGTGCTTTATCTCATTGTTTTAAATTTTCTTTATATTGCTTTTCTTTATTTGAGGGAAGATGCAAAAAAGCATGCTCCTCGTTATTCAATTTTTGTCTGATTTCTCCCTTTATAAAACATTAAGTCTGCCTGTTTGCACTACAGGCAGTGTTTTGTGATAATGTGCCTTGGCAGCCCTGCTTGCCTGTGGTCCTTCAGGTGCCATGCTGGTATTGCAGTACCCTTTCTATGAGATACGGAAAGGCCAGGGGGCTCTTTATTGGGAGAAATAAGTGGAAAAATTGATATACCATGGTTTTTAATACAGTACAAGAAGACAAACAGTTGCTCCAAGAGGGACTTCATCAGGTATTCGGTGATTATGATCAGGCTATGCTGGAGTACATCGCCCCACGCCTGGAGTGGGTGAAGCTGAACGGTGGTGATTATTTAGTCAAAGAGGGTGCCTATGGTGACGCGGTTTACTTTTTGATCCGGGGTCGGTTGTTAGCTTTACGTAATATCAGTGATGAAAATAGCCAATATGAGGTGCTGGGCGAAATTGGGAGAGGAGAAGTAGTTGGTGAAGTTGCTGTACATGCAGAAGAGCCCAGGATGGCAAGCGTGATGGCTATTCGGGATAGTGCAGTGATTAAAATTCCGAAAGAAGCTTACTTTGAGACTATCAATCAGTTTCCTAAACTGGGGCATCAGGTTACTAAGCGAATCATCAAACGCCTGAAGCAGGACCTGAGCCACACGCCTCAGCCCAAACGACCAGTCACTATGCTGCTCCTTGGCCTTTATCAAAACCAGGAATTCGCAACCTATGCGAAACTTCTAAAAGAAGGTTTCGAAAAATACGGGAAGGTCCAGATATTAACAGAAACAAAAATCCGGCAGACACTTGGAGTTGCAAAGGAAGAGGAACTAGACGTGGGGTCAGAACGTGTTGGGCATTTGTTAGACCGGGAAGAGTCAGCGCATGATTTCGTTATCTACCTGAATGAGGAGCAAAATACGAGTTGGACAGCGCTTTTTCTTCGCCATGCTGATCAGATTTTGCTTTGGTCGCCTTTTGCTAACGGTCCATCACTCACCGCTCTGGAGCAACGCCTGCAGAGTAGCCTTGAAGAGAGCATGGCTCCTAAAATACTGATCTTGCAGCATGGGAAAGAAGCGGCGTTCCCGCAAGGAACGGCAAAATGGTTAGATAACCGCCCCTGGTTGCAACGTCATTTTCATATTAGAGCGGATAACTCCCTGGACATCCCCCGCCTCGTACGCAGTTTGTGCGGTAAAGCGATTGGGCTTACACTTGCCGGGGGAGGAGCTAAAGGCTTCGCACATATTGGGGTATACCGGGCTTTGCGGGAACAAAACGTGCCCGTAGATATCGTGGGAGGGACCAGCGCGGGCGCCATGCTGGCTGCGGTGATTTCTTTCGACTGTGCCTACGAGCGGACTGATGAGTGCCTTAAAAGAGCTGCTTTATATAATCCCACCAAAGATCTAAATCTGCTGCCAATGATTTCATTAATCAAAGGCAAACGATTTCGGGCTATGATTAGCCAGGCTATAGAGTGCCTGACGGGGCACCCGGATGTCGACCTTGCTGATTCCTGGATTCCACTCCACGTAGTGGTCAGTAACCTGAGCAAAGCCAGGGAGGAAGTCTTCACCCGGGGATCTGCCGTTCGGCTGCTTACGGCATCGGGGGCTGTTCCCGGTGTTTTTCCGCCAGTACCATTAGGCAATGATTTACTCGTTGACGGGGGTAATTTTAATAACTTCCCGGTAGATGTGATGCGTAAAATGGGAGCAGGCTCGGTCGTTGGCGTAGATTTCCTGCTTAATAAAAGCTATGAACTTGATTTTGATGAGGCACCAACCTCCTGGCAGTTGCTGAAGGATAAGTTCGGGCGCAGGAAAAGAAAGTACAGAATGCCCTCCATGACCAGCATTATCACAAAATCTTCGCTGTTGTACAGCACGGCGCGGCGTAAAGAGACCATTCAATACCTTGACGTTCACTTTAACCCTAATGTGCAAAAATTCGGTTTCGCTTCCTGGAAAGCCTACGAGCACATTCGGGACGAAGGGTATCGTCATGCAAAGGAAGTGCTTGAAGCGTTGCCTTCCGAAGAATTGAAAGCCCTTCGTGCTGTAGATTGAGAAAACGTTGTGGCTGATGTTTTGTAAACGAGGAATTAGCTCGCTTCCCTCAGGAACGGCGGTTGCTCCCACTCCACTGGGGTGTTTTCGATTGCCTCCTTTTTGCGCCGCAGATAAGTGTTGGTTAGCTCTTGCTCAATCTTTATTTCCTGCTGTGTACGGTAGACACTAGTCTCCGTATCAAACCTCACTTTGTTCTTGATGGCGTTATTTCTGAGGCTCACTTTTTCGAAATTGTCCATTTCAAACTCGTGCTCATAGCTGTATAGCAGGTAGTCATAGGGGCTGCGTGGAGAAATGAGCTTGACGAAAATCGGAGCAGTCTCTACAGCGACAAACAGCAGCATAATGAAAATACTGGCATAATAGATAGCGTCGCTTTCCTGCCCCAGCCGGTGCAAAGCTTCCATACGTGCAGCCAAACCTCCGTAGGCACCCCGCTTTAATCCGGCGATATCTGCTTTCATTAATTGGTCTAGCTCGGTCACCGCCACTTCCTGCTCTGCAATAATGGGCAGGGTGCGTACTTTGATCGCTTTTAGTTCATCCTCGGCTTTGTTGGCATCTGCCTTTTTAGCGCGATAGATTGGCCCTAAATTTTTATTGCCAGACCCTCCGGTACCATCTGCTTCCCGCAGGGCCATAAGGGCAAGGGTGTCTCGTAAAGCTGCCTGTGCATCAATTTCGGACTGCAAAGTCTTTATCCGGTCGAGGTGGGCCCGAATAGGAGCATCGTAACGGTCTTGTATTGTAGATTCCTGTACTTTATAGACCTCCTGTTCCATGACAAGCAGCTCCGCGTTGATTTCTTTTTCAAAGATTTTTAGCTCCAGTGGTTTGGAAATAACAAGCGCCAGTAGTACTGCCATCAAAAGGCGAGGAAAAGCAATGGCAAAGTCTTTCCCAAATGTACCGCGCTTCTTCATGCTAGCTACGATATAGCGGTCTAGGTTGAAAATCATCAACCCCCAGATGAGGCCGAATACAAAAGCAAAAAAGTAATTATCGAATACCGTATACACAGCGTAGCTGGCCGAAAAGAAGGCTAAGAGGCCTGTGAACAATACCGTGCCGCCTATTCCCACGAATTTATTTTCATCAGACGGGCACTTTTCGAGAATAGAAGCGTCTGCTCCGGAGCAGTACAGCAAAAACTGCTTAATGTTAGGCATGGTCGGGTGTTTTGGTTTGAACAACAGGCGGTTATAGTCTGACAACTCAGAATTCAAAAATCTTGGGTTGGCGGACTATAACGCCGCAGTAGGATGCAATCTTACGCCCGGACCTGCAGTTTTTCCATTTTTTTCGATAAACACTGGATCACTTTAAGATAGACGTAGCAGAAAGGGCTTCTTCTATCTCCTTTCTATCATGACAGGTAGTGTGACACTTTCCACGGGAGTACTGATTTGCAGCCAGTAGATGCCCGCCGGCCATTGACGGGTGTTGATGACCTGAGATGTGCCTTTGAGTGGCTGCTGTACGAGGGTACGACCCTGTCCGTCCGAGATCCGCAGAGTCCCTTCCGTTTGCAACGCATCCCAACGGACGGTAATTTGATGTGTTGCGGGATTAGGAGCAACCTGTATAGAAGCCGGATCAATAGAATGGACACTGGAAGTCATGGGCAATTGTAATTGCCATTGATAATCGTTTTCCATATGAATAGTAGTGTCTACAGAAACCTCACCAGCGGTTACGGTAATTCGATAGGTGCCTTTGAAGCCCCTTATTCCGGCCATGCCGCTGGCATCGGTGACAGTTGATTCTTCCGTCCACCAGTCGTTGTAGACAAGATTAATAAAAGTGTCGAGCGCTGGCTTCGGAGTCCAGTCCTGACGAAAGAGTGGCGCATTATCCAGCCAGTGAGCACCGTCCCAGAACCCCCACATGAGAAATGCATCCACACTGGGGTGGCTGAAGGTGATGGTGAGGAAGTCCCTGAAGTATTGGGCAGCCAGGGTTTCGCTTAGGACAGGGCTTTGGTCGAACTCTGTAATTTTTGCGCGCAGTCCAAACTTCGTGTGGAAGTCCTCCAGTATGGTAAAAAGCGTATCCGGATGATAAAGCCCTGACCCCATGTGCGCCTGAAAACCAATACCGTCCAGCGGAGCCCCGGCATCTAGTATTTCCTGAATAAATTGCTGATAGCGTTCGTAGACTTCCCCTCTGGTAGTGGCACTGGATAGGGTCACATAATCATTGAGGTAAAGCTTACTTCCCGGATCTACTTGTACTACGTGGTCAATGATTTCAGGGTAGATTTCCCGTCCGGTGGTGTACCCCTCAGTATCCTGGAAGAGGTATTCAAGGTCCCGGTTAGCTGTGATTTCGTTCAGGACATCCCAGTCTGAGATCAAATCCGACAAACCTGGGTAGCCCACCTTCTCATCGATGTGCTCAAAAATCCGGTTGCGTACGTAATCGGGGTTATCGGCGTTATTAGCAATATCGGCTGGCATATGGGAAAACCCCGGCCATACCACGTTATGCCCCCGAAGCTTAAACCCTTGGTCTTTTAGCCAGGCAAGGGACGAAACGGTTTGCTGCGGTGTGCCCAGCCAGTTATTCTCCCATCCTGGCCATTTAAGGCTGTTCTCGTTGACGAGGCAGTTAAAGCGGTGGCCCTGGCCGTCGAGGTCCAGCAATCGCTCCTGATAGGTTTCGTTGAAACAACCGCTTGCATTGACCATGCAGGTTACCACAGCCGATCCGAAACCAAAAGCATGCTCTTGCATTGTAAACTCAACGTCGGCATTAGGAACAGGTAGTCCATTGGCATCCACCACCTCTACCGAAAGGCTGGCTTTTCGGTGGGCCTCAATCCTTGCGGCAGCTTCGGCTCTCCAGGGGGCATCAACGGCACTGCCCGGGTAGTTTTCATTATGCAATTGGTGGGGAAGGTCTCCAACCGAAGTGCCTGCTTCAATACGGGCGATATTGATGCCGGCGAGCTCTAATTCCTGAGTTTGCAATCCGGTGTGAAAACCCATGTTGAGCATACCCGGTGCGTAATCAGCAGAAAGGACGAATGGTAAATACAATTGATACCACTCTTCAGCTGCATCAAGCGAAATATTGATATACACTTCTTTTTCGTAGGTCGTGGAATGCTCTGCAAACCAGTTTATCCGGACCGGACTTTCGGCTTTGATCCAGGCAGTCAGTAAGCATACGGTCCCCTGAGTGAGCGGGTTTTGATTGGAAATTAAAACGCCAGAGCTCCAGGGGGAAGCTCCTTCCTGTTCTATTTCGATGGACAGGGCTTCTTCAAACAACAAAGTATCTGCAACTGCTGTCACCTCACCGGTGACGCCATAGTAGTTCAAATCCGAAATAATCGCTTGGTGATCGGGTATCAGTCCCCATCCGGTTAACTCAACACCAAAATTCAATTCCAGATCGTCAATAAGGAACTGATGGTAAGTGTCCTGGGCACTAAGGGGACTAAAAGCCCAAAGAGCAGCATAAAAAAATAAAAAGCGCTTCATGGTGTTGAAATTTAAATATGAAAGGGCTTAAAAAAGAGGTAGCAATGTTAAAATCAATACGTCAAGTATCTGTAGTGCAAGTGTTTTACGTAGTTTATGAGTTGATTTATTTTGAAATTTAATACAAAAAAAGTAAAAAAATGAACGTTTTATTTAATTTTGCATTTAAAGCGTGATGGGGTTTTAGCCCTCTAATCGAAAACTAGTGGTTTTAGCCGTAAATATTTGGCAGTTAAAGACTTGGCAACAGCAAGAGCTTAAGTATGAAAATACGATCAAATAATTCGGTCTGGTTGCACTAGCAATTTTTGGTTAGACAAGTCTTTTGTTCCCGGACGCTTACCGTCCTAACACGTTTGTAATACAGAATAAATATAAAATAACAGAAAATGGATTTTCAAAAGTTATCCCCTTTGGAATTAAGGGATCTAATCAATAACTACAGTTCCGACCTCAGGAAATTAAATTACCAGGTCGCGAAAACACAGGCAATGCTTAATGAGCTGGAAGGTCACCTTGCAGAAGCAGACATAGCCTTGGGCCTAGAATGGTCTGAAGCTCCGGCAAAAGCGCCTGAGAAAGCGGCACCAAAGCCTGCAACAAAAAAAGCGGCATCGAAGTCTGCAACAAAAAAAGCGCCTGAGAAAGCAGCCCCGAAGCCTGCAGCTGAAAAGAAGTCAGAAGATAAGCCTAAGCGCCGTGGGCGTCCGGCTGGTTCAAAAAACAAGACTACCCTCAAAAAGACTAAAAGTGCTTCTACAGGCAAAACAAAGACCAAAACTAAAGGACGTGGTCGTCCACCAGGGTCCAAGAATAAAAGCAAAGTAGCTGCGGATAAAGCAAAAGCGAGCAAACCAACGGCGAGCAAGAAAACAGAGCAAGCTGCGACAGACGATACACCTGGATATCGCCTTTCCGAGTGGGACAACTTTATTTTGAAAAGCTTAAAGGAAAAGCAAAAAGTCCTGACGACTTCAGCGCTCACCAAAACCGGAGTTTCGGATTCATCGATCAAATTGGGCTCTGCTCAAATTAAGACAAAGCTGAATGCAAGCCTTCACAAGCTAGCCAATAAAAAAGGTATGCTGGTCAAAGTAGAGCATTCGGGAAGAGGGTTCGCCTATGCCCTTCAGGAATGGGTTAGCGAATCTGGTGAACTGCCTAAAAAATATGTTGATTAAAAAAGGACGGTGTACAAGTTTGCACCGCCTATGATTTGCTGATACTTGGAGCCATGCCTGTATTACGGGCATGGCTACCTTAATAAACAAAGCCCCTGCAATCAAAGATTACAGAGGCTTTTGTTCCTTAAAAAGTAGTTTGGTACTTCAAATATAGTAGTTATACCAACAAAAAGCAACTCCTCCGGATCAAAGCCGATAGTATTTCTTTATATGCTTTCGGATATAAATCAGGCGACCGGTGCCTATCACTAAAATCAAGGGCGATAAGGCAAGTAGAAACCAGCCAAGCGGGCGTATTTCCTCAAGAGCTGATACTTGTAGAACCGCAAAGCCAGCACTCAAAAACACGACTGAAGTGCGAAAGTATGCCAGGAAAGTACGCTCATTAGCCATTCGGGTCCGCTCAATAGCCAACACATCTCTTGTGATCAAAGGAGCCTTCTCACTCATTTTTAATGCAAAAATGGTGGATTGGGTGCATTCCTTCAAGGCAGTAGATCACAAAAGGGGATTTTTATTTTTTGCGGATAAATTTTGCATTTTGTCTAAATCTCTTCTAGATTGCGGATTCAAATGCAATACGACGTAGTAAATATCACCCTTTCTTCACTCTTCCTGCCACCATTTCCGGCAGGTGCTCGTCGACGTTTTCCACGTCGCCCATAGGGGCGTCAACATCAACATATAACCCATCCGGGGTGAGGCATTTTTCCTCCCCTTCCATTTTCCCTGGCGAAAATTAAAACCAAATTGCCATTTATTGATCTGACTACCCTTTGGCAGGCTTGCCAAAGCTAAAATATATTCATTTGCCTCATGAAGTTTGACATCCAAATTGCAGGTGCTTCCCACTTAGGCTTTGCAGAAGAAATATGTGGGGAATATGCATCGTCGGCCCGTGCCCGTGGTACCGGTATTGCTCAGCGCCAACCCGAATATATCCGTACCAAAATACAAAATGGCAACGCTGTCATCGCTCTGCATAACGAGCAGGTGGTCGGGTTTTGCTATATTGAGGTATGGAGCCACGAACGCTACGTTGCCAACTCCGGTCTCATTGTTTTTCCGCAATACAGGAAGCATGGTCTGGCCCGGCAGATCAAAGCCAAGGCCTTTGAGCTTTCCCTCAGCAAATACCCGCACGCCAGGTTATTCGGTATTACGACGAGCATGGCGGTCATGCGCATTAACTCTGACTTGGGGTACCGTCCGGTGACATTTTCCGAACTGACTCAGGATGATGCCTTCTGGGCGGGCTGTAAATCCTGCCCCAACTATGATATTCTGGAACGCAATCAGCGCCAAATGTGCTTGTGTACGGCCATGCTTGCGCCTTCCAAAGAAGAAGCAAAGAAGATGGCTTACGATATGAGCAACATGATCATCAACCAACGTTAAACCCTTTCAATATTAGTTATGAGCCAAACTTCAAAAGTTGTCCTAGCCTACAGTGGCGGCCTCGATACGTCTTTTTGTGTTAAACACCTAACGGCCGACAAAGGCATGGAAGTGCATGCCCTTACCGTCAATACGGGCGGCTTCTCTACAGAAGAACTGGAAGCCCTGGAAAAGAAAGCCCTGCAACTCGGTGCGGCTTCTTATCAATCGGTTGATGCGTTGCCCACCTACTACGACCGATGCCTGCGCTACCTTATCTACGGCAACGTATTGCGTAATAACACCTACCCACTGAGCGTAAGCGCAGAGCGCATGTTTCAGGCGCTGGAAACTGTGAAGTACGCCAATAGCCTGGGCGCAGATGCCGTTGCCCATGGCAGCACGGGTGCTGGCAATGATCAGGTCCGATTTGATCTTGTTTTTGAAGTGCTGGGCAATAATCTGAAGGTCATCACGCCTATACGCGACATGAAGTTGTCCCGGCAGGAAGAAATCGACTACCTGAAAAAGCACGGTATCGACTGGCCCTGGGAGAAAGCCAAGTATTCCGTCAATCAAGGCGTATGGGGCACAAGCGTTGGCGGTGCGGAAACCCTGACGTCTCACCAAACCTTGCCGGAAGAAGCCTACCCCAGCCCGCTGACGCAAACGGAGCCACAGGAGGTCACTTTGCACTTTGAAAAAGGGGAACTGACTGGTCTGGACGGGCATACTTTTGACCACCCGCTGGAAGCCATACAGGCACTGCAGGAGAAAGCGGGGCCCTACGCTATCGGGCGGGACATGCACGTAGGCGATACCATCATAGGCATCAAAGGGCGGGTTGGTTTTGAAGCCGCCGCGCCGCTCCTCATTATTAAGGCCCACCATTTGCTGGAAAAGCACACCCTCACCAAATGGCAGCAATACTGGAAGGAACAATTGGGCAACTGGTATGGTATGCTGCTGCACGAGGGGCAATTGCTGGAGCCGGTGATGCGCAATATCGAGACGTTCCTCATAGAAACACAGGCAACGGTCACGGGGACGGTCACCGTGAAATTGCATCCTTACCGCTTTGAGCTGATCGGTATTCACTCGGACTATGACCTGATGAATAGCGGCTTTGGGCAATACGGCGAAATGAACAAAGCCTGGAGCGGAGAAGATGTCAAAGGCTTTACCAAGGTGCTATCCACCAATCTTAAAATCCACAATTTCGTCCAACAAAATACTGCCAAAGATGATTAACGCCGGTATTGTAGGCGGAGCGGGCTACACAGCCGGAGAACTCCTCCGCATTCTCATCAACCACCCCGATACAGAAATTGCCTTTGTCCAAAGTACGAGTCAGGCGGGTAAACCCATCACGGCTGTCCATACGAGCCTGCTGGGAGAGACCTATCTGAATTTTCAGGCGGAAGCCGACTATAACAACGTCGATGTACTGTTCCTTTGTATGGGGCACGGTCGCTCAGCCAGTTTCCTGGCAGAGCACAATGTGCCGGCAGATGTCCGCATCATTGACCTTAGCACTGACTTTAGGGCAGAGAGCGAAGCGCATGATTTCGTTTATGGCCTGCCGGAGCTGCAGCGCGATCGCATCCGCTCCGCAACGCGCATCGCCAATCCGGGCTGCTTCGCTACAACGATACAACTGGCTTTGTTACCGCTGGCAAAGCATGGACTGCTGGAGGACCATCTGCATATCCACGCAGTGACGGGTTCCACCGGGGCCGGGCAAGCACCGAGTGCCACCACTCACTTCAGCTGGCGCAATAACAACATCTCTATCTACAAAGCCTTCAAGCATCAGCACCTACAGGAAATCGGGCAGAGTGTACGCATGCTGCAGCCCGGCTTTGATATGGATATCAACTTTCTGCCGCTCCGGGGCAACTTCCCTCGGGGGATCTTCGCCAGTACCTACCTTTACACCGATTTGAAGCCGGAAAAAGCCACGGAGCTGTTCGAGGAATTTTATGCAGACGCCCCCTTTGTGTTTTGCTCCCCCATCAATCCGGACCTTAAGCAGGTGGTCAATACCAACAAGGGCATCGTCTACCTCGACTGGCACGAGGGTAAATTACTGATCGTAAGTATGATTGATAATTTGCTCAAAGGTGCTTCCGGCCAGGCTGTGCAAAATATGAACCTCTTATTTGGGCTCGATGAAGCGGCTGGCCTGCGGCTCAAACCCTCGCAATTTTAACCTTATGCAACATTTTACTTCTATTCATGACGTCGCTGACCCCAAGGCTTTAGTAGAAAGCGCGCTTCGGCTGAAAAGTACACCACCGGAAGCGCTATTGCCGGTCGGGCAGCACAAAACCATGGTCCTTCTGTTTTTTAACCCCAGCTTGCGCACCCGCTTAAGTACTCAGAAAGCGGGTTTTAGCCTGGGGATGCAGGTAATGGTGCACAATGCGGGGCAAGGCTGGCAGCTTGAATTTGAGGACGGCGCGGTTATGAATGCCGGCAAAGCGGAGCACGTGAAGGAGGCGGCAGCTGTCATCAGTCAATATGCAGACATCATTGGTGTACGTACCTTTCCCAGTCTGACCGACCGGGATCGCGATTATCAGGATTTTGTGCTGGAGCAGTTCAAGGCGCACGCGCGGGTGCCGGTGGTCAGCCTGGAATCCGCTATTCGGCACCCTTTACAGTCCTTAGCAGATTGGGTGACGATAGAAGAGCACCGTCCGGCGCACCGCCCTAAGGTGGTACTCAGCTGGGCACCTCATCCCAAAGCCCTGCCGCAGGCGGTAGCCAACTCCTTCCTCGAATGGATGCAGGCGGCGGAGGTAGATCTTTGCCTCACCCATCCGAAAGGCTACGAGCTGGCTCCTGAATTCGTAGGTGATACACCGGTGATCTACAATCAGAATGAGGCTTTTGAGGGCGCAGATTTCGTGTACGTCAAAAACTGGTCGCCCTACCATGCCTACGGACAGGTAAAAAGCCAAGATGGCAACTGGATGATCACGCCCGAAAAAATGGCAAAGACCAATGATGGCCGCTTCATGCACTGCCTGCCGGTACGCCGCAATGTGGTGGTCGCGGATGCGGTAATCGATAGCCCCCGGGCGTTGCCTATACCGCAAAGCAACAACCGGACCTGGGCGGCGATGGCGGTGATTAAGGAATTGTTGAAAAGCTAGAGATATGTCGGTACTCACCATCCTGAAAATCGGAGGGGCTCTGCTACAGCAGCCCGAAGCCCTCAGCGATTGCCTTCAATACTTCCACGAACTGCAGGGGCATAAAATACTGGTACACGGCGGCGGGCGGCGCGCCAGCCAAATCAGCAAAGCGCTGGGTATCACTCCCCGCATGCACGAGGGGCGCCGCATCACCGATGAAGCTACCCTGGAGGTCGTCACGATGGTGTACGCTGGCTTGGAAAATAAACGAACGGTGGCTCAATTACAGGCACTCGGCTGCCCGGCCATCGGGCTCAGCGGCGCGGATGCCAACATCATCCTTTCGGAAAAGCGGCGAGGCGGCGCGGTGGACTACGGATTCGCGGGTGATATCGTTAGTGTGCAAAGCGAGCGGTTGCAAGCTTTACTGGAAACCAACCTGGTACCCGTCTGCTGCGCCATCACCCACGATGGTAACGGGCAACTGCTGAACACCAATGCCGATACCATCGCTGCCTCCCTGGCAGCTGGCTTGGCTAATTTGTACGAAGTGGAACTACAATACTGCTTCGAGCAGCCCGGCGTGATGGAGGATATTGACAACCCGGCCTCTCTCATACCGGTTTTAAATCCGGACAACTACGCTGCCTACCGGGCAAACGGCGTGATCGTGGATGGTATGTTGCCCAAGCTGGATAATGCCTTCCTGGCGGTGCGGGCGGGGGCGAAGCGGGCGGTGATTGCGAATTTGGAGGGGTTGAAGAAAGGTGTGGGGACGGAGGTGGTGTGCTTACCAAAATGAGAAAGCTACTACATGTCTTCGAGGGTTCAATTACATTTGCTTTTCAAGCTCTACTATTTTCGCATAGAGCGAGTCGCTAATCCAAAAGCCTATTTCTCTTAAATGATCCATCTTTTTGGAGACAGAACTAATCAACCCCTGCCTTTTAGACTCCAGTAAGATACCTAAAGTACCTATTGTTTTAATCTGCTTTTCTACTGCAATTAGTCTTCCTGCCTTTTCGTCAATGAGTAAGAAATCTGATCTGAGCTCCAAACCTAAGACTATCGCTTCAGACTCTACTAGATCTAAACGGTTCAGTAAGCTATTTACTTTTTCTTGGTGCTCAACCTGCTTTACAATAATCCAGTCTTGTAGTAGTGCCCGCTCTGACACAAAACCTTCCTCTACAAGCACCTGTAATTCCTGATATACACTCTAATGTAAGTTGCCGATTTGAACAAGATTGCTGATTGCTGTTGTATCACTTACTACTATCATTATACTCAATTTGCAAGGTTTCCAGGTCTCGCATCAATTCTTCCTCATCGTAGGTGACAGGAATTTTTCTTTTTGCCAATTTCTTTTGAAATAAAATCTTATTTATGCCGGCAAACTCGCTTGCTCTACCCATTGAAACTTTACCTTTTTCGTATAGCATAACCGCAATTTCCAGCCGTAGCTCAGCCGCGTTCATTTGAGCAAGCTCTAATTCTTTATCTTGGATCAGGAGTGGCATAACTTTACTTTTGACTGTTTATCCGGTAGTTTAATCCATTTATAGTCTGACAACATGAGATTTGTGAAAATATGACGCCGCTATTTTTTCGGCTATCGAGTCAAAAAACGTAGGAATAGCCTAACAGGCTGACCGAAAACTCAAAACCCTCATTGATAATCAATGAATTATAGGTTAAAAAGTAGAGTATTCACCTATTCTCGGTCAGCCTGCTAAGCTACGGCGTCCCGGTTTTTACCGGGATTAACGAAGAGAGGCGGGAAAATAGCGGCGTCATATTTTCACAAATCTTGCGTTGTCAGACTATACACTAACAATCTTCTCAATCTCATAGGTCCTCAAAAGATTAGGAAGGTATTACAGCGCCCTCTCAGCAGAAAAGTTAATAAAATTTCCCCTAAATTACCCGAAAATCAAGCCACCAACGATATGCCAACGCACCCACTCGCCCCCAAAGCCATAGCGCTACTGCAAGACCTGATTGCTGCCTCCTCCTTTTCCCGCGAGGAAGAGCAGACGGCTGCGATCATTGATCATTTCCTTAAAGAGGCAGGAGTGTCCACCTACCGCAAAGGCAACAACGTCTGGGCTTTCAACCGTCACCACGATGCGGCAAAGTCGAATGTCCTGCTCAATTCCCACCACGACACGGTCAAGCCAGTAAAAGGTTGGACGCGCGACCCATTTTCGCCGGACCTGGAGGAGGGCACGCTCTACGGGCTGGGCAGCAATGATGCCGGTGGACCACTCGTCAGCCTGATCGCCACTTTCCTGCACTTTTACAACAGGGAGGACCTGCCCTTCAACCTCATCCTGGCGGCTACCGCAGAGGAGGAAATATCGGGTGCGAATGGCATCGCTGCCGTACTGCCGGAACTGCCGGACATTGCCGTAGGCATTATCGGCGAGCCCACGCAGATGCAGCTGGCCATTGCCGAGCGCGGTCTGATGGTGATTGATGCGGAAGTGACAGGTATTGCAGGCCATGCTGCCCGCAATGAAGGGGTAAATGCCATCTATCTTGCCTTGAAAGACATTGATTGGATTCAGCAGCACGACTTCGAAAAAGTAAGCCGTCTGCTGGGGCCTGTAAAGGCAACAGTCACACAAATCAAAGCGGGCCATCAGCACAATGTGGTGCCCGACCGTTGCGACTTCGTCATTGATGTACGCACCAATGAATACTACACCAACGCCGAAGTGCTGGAGTACCTGCAGATTCACACCCAGTCCATACTCGTGCCCCGCTCGCTGCGCCTGAATCCCAGCGGCATTCCGGAAGATCACCCACTGGTGCAGTCGGGTATTACCCTTGGCATGTCCACCTACGGTTCGCCAACGCTGTCCGATCAGGCGCTATGCCCCTTTCCCACGGTGAAAATAGGCCCCGGCGACTCCGCCCGCTCGCATACGGCGGATGAGTACATCAAGGTAGCGGAAGTGGAAGAAGGGATCGGGCGGTACATTGCGTTGTTGGAGGGGTATGTGGAGCGGGTGCTGGGGTAGTTATTCCAATGAGTCAGCATCTGGAAACTACCGAAAGCGTATTTTTGTTAACTTTAGTATATTGGCGGTTATCAAAAGATTAGACCATGGTGAACTTCAAAGATCATATTGAATCGAATCCGGATATTATGCTGGGCAAGCCAGTCATAAAAGGCACAAGGGTCACCGTCGAGCTTTTACTTCGCAAACTGGCGGATGGATATAAAGCTGAAGAAATTTTGGAGATGTATCCTCATCTTAAGCCTGAGGACATATCGGCTGCTATAATGTATGCCGCTTTAGTTATAGAAAGTGAAGAGGTAATAAAGGCTGCATAGGTTATGGTGCTTGCAGATGAAGGACTAAACGGCAAGATTGTAGCCAAACTTCGCAACCTAGATGTTGATGTTACCTGGATATTGGAAGAATCTCCGGGAATCAGCGACAAGGAAGTTATTGATTATGTCAAATCTCACGGTAAAATACTTATCACAGAAGATAAAGACTTCGGAGAGTGGGTTTTCGCTCATAAAATAGAAGGGGTAACGATCATCTTCTTAAGATATGGAAAATCTGATTTCGAACAGGTTTTGAACTTTCTTTCTAACCTTATCCCCTCTCTGCTTCAATCGACAGTTATTGATCAACACAAATTTATCACAATCAACAAAAACAAGGTTCGGAGGCGATCTATCTAATATTTAGATTTCTGTATGCTGAAATTTCAGTACTTCCGATACCACCTTCCACGACTACATGAAACTCTGGCAAAAATCCTACACCCTAGACCAGCAAATTGAAGCCTTTACCGTAGGGCAGGACCGCGAACTCGACGCCTACCTGGCCCCATGGGACATCCTCGGCTCAATGGCGCATGTACAAATGCTCACGAAAATCGGGCTGCTCACCGCGGACGAACTGGAACAATTACAAGCTGCCCTGCGGCGGTTATACCAGAAAGCTACTGAAGATGGCATGACCGTAGAACCCGGCATGGAAGATATCCACTCGCAGGTGGAATATATGCTGACGGAGGAGCTAGGTGATATTGGCAAAAAGATACACGCGGGCCGTTCCCGCAATGACCAGGTCCTGGTGGACCTGCGGCTGTACTTCCGGGCAGAGATCCAGGAAATTACGGTATTGATGGGTGAATTGTTCCAAACTTTACTGCAACTAGCGGAGCAACATAAAGATCTATTATTGCCCGGCTACACCCACTATCAAGCCGCCATGCCTTCCAGCTTTGGGCTTTGGTTCAGCGCTTACGCAGAAAGCCTGGTGGACGACCTGCGGCTCTGGCAGGGCATCTACCAGTCCATCAACCACAATCCGCTTGGTTCAGCAGCGGGCTACGGTGCCTCTTTCCCCCTCGACCGGCAGACAACCACAGAACTACTTGGCTTTGAAGACCTGAGCTACAACGTCGTACACGCGCAGATGGGAAGGGGCAAGTCCGAACAGCAGCTGAGCTACGGGATCGCGGGTACAGCGGCTACCCTGGGCAAGCTAGCTGCTGATGTGGTGCTCTACGTCAGCCAAAATTTCGCCTTCTTTTCCTTCCCGGATGAACTGACGACCGGCTCCAGCATTATGCCCCACAAGAAAAACCCCGACGTCTTCGAGCTGTTGCGGGCGCGCTGTAACAGCCTGCAAGCACTGCCCGTGCAGATCAGTCAGCTGACCACGGGTTTACCCTCTGGCTACCACCGTGATTTTCAGTTATTGAAAGAGGCGATTTTCCCCGCACTTCAGCAGCTTAAACAGTGCCTGAGTATTCTCAACTACGCCCTGCCCTACGCCCGTCCCACCGAACGACTATTGGAAGACGAGCGCTACCGCTACCTTTTCAGCGTGGAGGCAGTGAATCAGTTGGTCTTGGAAGGTCAGCCCTTCCGGGAAGCGTACCGAATTGTAGGCGAGCAAATTGCGAATGGATCCTTTGACCCTCCGAGGAAAATTGATCATACCCACGAAGGCAGCATTGGAAACCTATGCCTGCCGGAAATCAGGGCAAAGTGGGAGCGCTGTGCTCAGGGGTTCAACTTTGAGCAGGCCAAACAAGCCATTGAAGCGCTCACTCAGTAGGTAGGGGTCAGAAAAACATGCCGTACGAAGTTCCTGGGTTTTTAAACTGGTCGAGCATTCTTTCCTGGGCATAGTTTTCATCAAACTCGTTCACATCCCACTCATCGACGCCCATCCATTCCACCATATCCTCATGGCTTTCGTGCTTAGGGCCGTTAATGGCTTCCACAAGGTGGTAATACCCCCCAATGCCTCCACAGTCTTCGGGCGGGCAAGCTCCCTTGCCTTTGAGTAGTTTGGGGTACACTTCGCCCGGTTCTGCATCAAGCACTTTTTGGACTTCAATGGAGTGCTCCCAGCCATCGCCAAAGTCATATTCGTAGATCAGGGCATCTCCTTCGGCTTCAAAGTATCTGCGAACCTTTATCTTGCGGCCATCTTTCATATCATCCATACCGAAATCATTCGGCATGCCGATATTGAAGTTTCTCCTGCGATCTGTAAATACATGCAGGTGGCCGTTCATCCAGCCCATTGCCCCCTGGATAATAGCGTGAAGTTGCTGAAAGTCAATATCTGTCAGGATTTGTACTTGTCGCCAGATCGGTGGTTTTTGAGACCCCAGGAGTTTTATTTTGAGTTGCAGGATTTTTTTACTCATTATGGTTCAGATTTTGATGATGGAAAATTGTAATTTCTATTTCACTTTTTGCTGTTATAGCGTTTTAAAATGTTAACCTGCAAAAAACATCAAAACCTTACCTTTGTCGAAAACTGCATTACGCGATATGAAAAAGCTACTTTTCCTTCTTGCTACTGTCCTGATCATTCAGAGCTGTAACAACAGTTACCAGCAGATCGCCATTCGCAAAAAGCCAAAAAATGTCATCCTCCTAATTGGGGACGGTATGGGGCTGACGCAGATGTCAACGGCGTTTTACTACCAGGACAAAACGCCTAGCTTCACCCGGTTTCAGCATATTGGGCTGCACCAAAATGAACCGACTGATGCCAAAATCACCGACTCGGCAGCAGGTGCCACGGCCTTTTCCACAGGGTATAAATCTTACAATAGCGCTATAGGCGTCGATGTGGATACCATTGCCCGAAAGACGATTCTGGAAATCGCTGCGGATCGTGGGCAGGCGACCGGCGTTATTGCTACCTCTTCCATCACCCATGCGACCCCTGCTTCTTTTTTTGCGCACGTTGAAAATCGTGGGATGGCAGACGAAATTGCGGCCCAACTGGCCACAGCGCCGGTCAATTTCTTTGCCGGAGGGGGAATAGAGTTCTTCGCACAGCGCAAGGATGGCAAAAATTACCTGGATTCCCTTGCCGCACGTGGCTATCTGGTTGATACCACAACGCTTTCCAAACCAGCAGTATGGGACTATAGTAAGAAATATGGCTACCTCCTGGCGCCCGATGGTATGCCTAAGATGTCAGAAGGCCGGGGCGATTTCCTGCCCAATGCCACGGAGATGGCTATCGAGTTCCTGTCTCAGGACAAGGATGGCTTTTTTCTCATGGTGGAAGGCTCCCAAATTGACTGGGGCGGGCATGCGAACGATGCAGATTATATTATTGACGAGGTGAAAGATTTTGATAATGCGATTGACGCGGCGCTTGACTTTGCCGAAAAAGAGGGGAATACACTTGTAATAGTTACGGCTGACCACGAGACCGGCGGTATGTCGCTCTCTGCTGCTGAGGTGCGCATGCAGCGTACCTATGAGCATATCAACCCGACTTTCAGCACCGGAGGGCACTCTGCAACCCTGATCCCGGTCTATGCCTACGGCCCCGGTGCGGCTAAGTTCATGGGCATTTATCAGAATAACGATATTTTCGGATTGATGCTGCAAGCCCTGCGCTGGTAGCAAGATGGGCAAATACCATAAAGAACGCCCGGTACTGGCTTCATGCTGGTACCGGGCGTTGCTTTTGCCAAACTTTATGAGCGTGTTGGGACTTTAGTAATCGGTCTGCAAACAACACTTCTTTGATTGTACTTCGTTTCGTAAATCCTTAATTTAGCTATGGCTAAACTCCGGTTTACGTGCCTCGTCTAATCAAAAAATTGCAAGTTTTCGACGAGAAGACCAAAATCCCAACACGCTCTAAATCAATACTTACCGGCTGATAACAGCTCTTTCCACATGCTGCTGATCGTTTTGAGTCAGCCGGATGAGGTAAGTGCCTTCCGGCAATTGCTGAGTTTGCAATTGGAAGGTATTAGCGCCGCTAACTGCCTGATCGGTGAAAGCCTGTAGGGTCCGGCCCATCAGGTCGAGCAGCTGAATCTCTACTGTGCCGTCATCTGCGGCCCGGTACTGTAAGTTGACCAGGTCTTTTGCGGGGTTAGGGAAGATTCGGAAGCCTGCGCCTTTGGTCAGGTCATTGCTTTGCAATCCGGTAGCATCAGCTATCGGAGCACCATTTTCTCCAGGTAATGCGGAACCAATGGTTACCGTATAGTCTTCAACCTCACCATAAGAAAAGGTTTCACAGGGCGTGGAGTAGGCATCGTATTTCATGGCTACTCTTAAACGGGTGGTGCCTGGCGTTGCATTTGAGGAGACACTCAACGTGCCCGATAATGTCCCTGTGCCGCTACCCTGACCGATTTGCTCTCCGGCATCCGTGAAGTCGCCATCGCGGTTGTAGTCAACCCACAAGCGCCAGTATTCTGTATAAGTAGAGCTGGAAAAGCCAGGGACCAGTGTTACAGATACAGAACCGCCGGGTGTTAGAGCAGTAGAAAGGTTGGTGTAATCACCGTAGCCGCCATCGTTCCCAGAGTTATTGTTGATGCTGCCAAACTGCAGGCGCTGAATCCATTCGAAAGAGCTGTTGCTGCCCTCAGAACCACAGTAGCTTGGTGGCGGCGGTGGCGGAGTGCTGCCCACGCAAAAATTGGTGGCCTCACTGTTTCCGAAGCTGCCCCCGGATGCCAGTACGGTACTGCCATCTGTCAGGCTATAGGAACCATTGCCGTAGCTGCAGCAGATACCATCGCCATAACTGTCAAAGATGGTGAAATCATAACAGCCATTAGGCAGGCAGAGGTCTTCGGTTATGGTAGAACCGGCACCGCTGTAAGAGCCACCGGAGGCAACGGTTGTACCACTACTGTTGACAACGGTCCAGGTTGTTTCGCCTGGATAATTATCAAGGTTTATCGTCAGGGTTATTGCGTTGTCATTGCATGCTGGCCCACCGCCGCCATCACAAGCCTGAAGGCAGGAAGCATTGGACACGCGGTTACGGATCACATTGCCAGGTTGGGAGCCAAAGCCCAGGTTGAAGTTGATGCCTACACTTTGTACGTGGCAGTAACTCATGATTGTACCTCCGTTGCTGGGGTAGCCAGGCAGCGAGCAGAAACCTTCCGTAGCCCCTGCGCAGCCGTCAATTGCCGTGTTATTTCCATTCCATACACAGGCGTGGGTATGCCGGGAACCAAATAAGTGGCCAAACTCGTGTGTCACTACCATGATTGTAAAGGAGTACGTGGGCACCTGCGAATAGGAAGAACCAATAGAAGAATAGCAAAGACTGTTGTCAGAATTGCTATTGCACAGCCCGGCAAACCCTGCCGCAATGCCACCGCTAGCTTGATAGGAGAGCAAGTGCCCCAGATCGCCGTTTACCCCATTGCGGTAGCTCTGGAAGTCAGATAGCATACCTGAGCTGGAAGAACTGGAGTAGGGGCTGGTAGAACTCCAAACAAAAATTTCGGAAACGACGGTGTTGATATTCTCATTGGCGTAGAGGGTAGCTACTTCATTAGCGATACCCGTTACGTAGTTTGTAGCGCCTTGTGTTCCGCCTTTGTTTTGAAAGATGTCATAGTCCACCTCGTAGTACAAGCGAATACAGTCGCTTAGCGCCCGGGTGCCAATCTGGGGTTGCAGCTCCTCCCGGGTATAGCCTACGCCGTCATCCGGAGTGCCGCAATCGTAAGCCATTTGCTGCAATACATCTCTGTCGTCGTACAGGATGTAGCGGGCTTCGTTACGGTTCCCTTCCAGCTGGCCAAGTACAAGGTTGCCTGTGGCATCAGAGCTAAAGAGCCCCATAAGTCCGTCCTCGAAAACGCTTAGGGAAGCCACAGATCCTGTTTCCCCTTTGACGATACCCCGGTAATGCACACCGTAGTCTACATCAGCGGGCGCTTCTGTTTGACTATCGGTAACCTGGAAATCATCGGTGAATAAGTCAACCCGAACGAGCTCAACTTCCAGCTCGGTGCGATGAGTGGAGGGTAATGCAAAAGTGATTTGCTCCGGTTGCTCCGCGTGCAGCCGTTGTACAATTTCATCCCGCATTTCAAGCAGGTCGTATTGCCGGGGGGCTTCTTCCCCAAGGTCAGCTCTTTCCGTTGATAAGTCAAAGGCGGTGACCGCTTTAAAAGGAGCGCCTTTGTCTTTTTCTGCCTGCACCAGCTCAGCGGGCTTTAATATGCCTTGCCCAAAGAGGGAAAAGGCAATAAAACAGCAAATTGTAGTAAGTAGAGATTTCATACTAATTGTTGATAAGGTAAAAAAATAGGGTGTCAGCTCTGTGTCAAGGCACAGTTATATTGTTGCTGATCTGTTTCAGTAAAACAGGTAGCAAAAGACACTGTGAACCCGATACCGCTTTACAGGTATTGGCACACAAGTATTTAGTGTGTTTGTAATTTTAAACGTGCAGCTGTATTGCTATTAAACCTTAGGCACACGTTACTATCCAATAGTGTTTCGGCACGGATGTGCCGTGCGGGTGAATGAATCCTACAGAAGTGCAGGGAGTGTTGGTCTTGGTAAGAAGTTGTAAATCTTACTACAACTGGGCTGGGTTTAGAAGTTTGGGCAACCGCGAGAAAGTCAAGGCTATATTTTGTCTTAACGAATATAAATGTAATAAAAATTGATGTATCATCCAAAAAAGGTTCTTTTTAAAAAAAAAGAGCGCTGCAGCTCAGGCTACAGCGCTCGGAATTCACACAATTAATGCCTCGCCTTTATAATCTTGTTTAATTGTTTGGGAGGGGGAGTAAACCACGCTGTTCACTTGCCCCTGTAATTTAGGCTGAGTGTGCATTAAAATCTGGAAACAATAAACTTCTCAACCCAGTACTGTTGCCCGGCTTGGACCTTTGCAATGTAGGTGCCTGCGGGCAATTGACTTACGTTGATTTGCTGTTGGGTGGCGCCCGGTATCCAAAGACTTTCTTCAACAGGCATCTGTTGTCCGGTAATGGAAAGGACCTGTACTGTTGCCTGCCCCGACTGAGGCGCGTTAAACTGCAGCGTAAGTAAGTCTGATGCTGGATTGGGGAACAGACTCAGTATAGCCTTAGGAGCATTTTCCTCCAATGCCGCTAGTGGCGTATCCAGACCGCTTTCCGATGCACAATCTTCACCCTCGTAAATGACGATGTTTCGGAAATAAGAATTGCCATTGCTGGGCGACCGGTCGTGATCGGCTGCGAAAAACAAGTATTGGAAACTACCGGTATAGAACTCCCCGATAGGGATCGTGTACTTTTTCCAAATGGCTCCTCCCGGATAATTATCAAAATTGCTATATCCCCAGTTTTGTATCCCGTAGAGCCGAATGAGCCGGTTGGAAGAAATACTGTTGTTTTCATCAAAACCAATGCCATGGATTTCGCCCTGACGAGTGGATCCAAACTCCAGGTCAACTACCGTATTAGGTGTAACCTCGTAGTTGACTTCAATGGCTTTCCAGGCGTTGTTTTGTATCCTCAGCACTTCTCCATTACTCAAAAGGCTATGCGAGCCGGCGTCCTGCGGGCCGCCAAAGGAGCGTATTTCGTAAGCTGAAAAATCGATGGGTGTACAGTTGCTGTCTCCGCCGGGCCCGGGCTCTTCGACAGGTAGGCAGAAGGTGACTTCTTCACTGGTTTCATATTCCCCTCCGGTGGCCAGCAGCAATCCGCTGGTATCAGTGAGGGTATAGTAGCCTTCACCATAATCACAACATATGCCATCGCCGTAAGTGTCGCGAATTTTAAATACATAACAGCCTTCCTTAAGGCAGAGGCTTTTACTGATCACAGTACCATTGGTCGTATTGGGGTAGGGGCCTCCGCTGTATTGCAGTTCTCTACTTGTATCGCGGATTTCCCAAGTCGTTTCAATTCCGTAGGCATCCAGTACAATTGACAGCTCTATTTCCTGGCCGACGCAAGTATCGCCGCTGCTGCCTCCGTCTGTGGCACAAGCCTGCAAGCAGACGGCATCGGCTACTGCATTGCGCAAAACATTGCCTGGCTGGAAGCCGAAACCCTTGCTGAAGTTGATACCGACGTTGCGCAGGTGGCAATAGCTCATTATAGTGCCGCCACCTGATGGCCAGCCCGGCGATGCGCAGTTGCCTTCTGTGTAGCCGGCACAGTCGTCAATAGCGGTGTTGTTGCCATTCCATGCACAGGCATGGGTGTGGCGTGCGCCAAAAGAATGTCCAAGCTCATGGGCAACGACCATCACTGAAAAGGAATAGGCCGGTACAGCCGCATAGGTGGGGTTGATGCTGCTAAAGCCATGCCGCGGAGCATATTGATTGCACAATCCGGAGAGATAGGCGATACCTCCGGAAGCTTGATAGCTGATCAGTTGAGCCAGGTCACCATTGAAATCAGGTCGCTCTTCGACAAACTGGGTGAGAATGACGAAGCTGTTGCTACCGTAGTAAGGGCTGATTTGGTCCCAAAGCAATATTTCCGACAGCCGGATATTGACGTTCTCATTGGCATACAGTGTGGCAACCTGGTTGAAAAGCCCGGTAATGTAGTTGGTTGCACCGTTGATGCCCCCTTTGCTTTGGACCACATCGTAGTCTACTTCCAGGTACACCTGCACACAGTCGCCTGGCCCGCGCTCACCGACTACCGGTTGAAGCTGTTCCGGTCGATAATCCGGTGCATCGTCTGAGGTAGTACAGTCAAATGGCATTTCTCTGAGGACATCATGGTCGTTATAAAGAATGTATTCTTCTGGTGACCGGCCCTGCTGATTTTTGCCAAGAACCAGGTTGCCCTCATCGGGGATACTGATCAGCCCCATTACTTCGCCTTCGAAGAAACTAAGGGCAACCACTGATCCGGGATCGCCTTTGACAATTCCCCGGTAATGCGCGCCGGGCTGTGCTTTTATCGGTGAATTGGAAGATGCCGAAACTGCAATAAACCCAGGACTGAAGGGGCTGACGCGCACCAACTCCAAATCAATGGATGCCGAACGACCTGTGCCTGGCAGAGAAAGCTGTAAAGCTGAGGGGCGCTGGTGAACTAGTGCCGAAAGCAATTCTTCATCTAGTTGAAGCAGGGTGTAATGGTCCGCATCAAGTGCACGTAAAGGGGCGTAATCAGATTGTTGCGAAAGGGAAAATAAATCAAGTTGTTCAAATGCAGTACGGTTGTTTTTAGTGGTGTTTATCAGATCAATGGGTTTGAGGCCTTCTTGCGCAAAAGCAAGCAGCGATGCCAGCATAGCCAGCAGTGTCAGAGGGAATCTCATGATGTAAAACGGTTTTTGGTTAACAATCGGTTCTTGTCCTTAATCAGTTGTTTGGGCATACCAATCCCTTTAACTGACAGTTCTTTCATTGTCAGTAAGTAGGTATTTGTACAGTTGGTGAGACCGGCTGCTTCTTATGAAGCTGGGGCCCCCTACTCAATTTGCTTCTAATGCCGACGCTATAAAAAGTACGGCAACAGATACAGATAGAATAGTGCTTCAGGCATGACTTCAAGAGTTTGCACTCTTAGAGCATGAAGTATGTCTTCAGCTTTTTTCAAAAGATTATGGGTTGATAGCAATGGATCCATCTAATTGCTGTTGACACCGGGCGTATGCCGGGAGCAGGTCGTCAGTCCTGACTCGCGATGCCAAAGCTTCCAGTCTGATCGCAAATGTTGGACAGCAAAAACGGGATAACCCATTTATGCAATACATCATTTGTGTTTTCTCAAGGTAAGTTTGTGTTGAAGTCGTTCTCAGAAAAAGTAATAGGAAATAATGGTTGCTTATTTCTTTTGAAACGGCGCTTTCAAGCAGTCGTCTCTGAATAGGCAAACCGGCTTTCCGGGTACTTTTTGCTTTGTGGATGATGTGGGTTCGCCCCACAACTGATTAGGATACTTCAAAGTTAACAGGTTTTGAACACATTAGCAAAGTATTAAACTATAATTTTTATTATATCAAAATTTTTATAAATTGTTAAGCCGGTTAGCAATTTCCTGTCGTTTTAGCTCGTTACGCTTGGTTTCACCAAGCCGATATTGCCATTTAAGAGTGGGAATTACTGGATAAGCTTGCTCAGGCGCCACAATCAGGGTTCCTGACGGAGCCTTAACGAGCGATAGTACATCCGGGTGGGAGCATATACAAAGACACCTATAGTAAGGAGAAATTAGTTCACTGTGCACTAGTAGATTGACCTGCAAATGCCTGACCGTTTAAGGCTCAGCACCGGTAAGGGGGCAAGCGTGGAAAAGCATCAAGCACTTCGCGCTGACATGCAAAGTGCACTAAAAAAAGCCCCGGCTGCTTTCAATTGAAAGCAGCCGGGGCTTCTGATTGTACAACAGACTTGATGCGTTGGGAATCATTGCAGGGTTTAAAGGGCGATTTTTTTTCACCACACTAACCCACACACAAAGCATCAAGACACTAATATTTCACCTACGCGTTCTTGCTAGGCGTTTCTTCCTCTTGATGTTCATCCTGTCCATTCTCATTGGAATGAGCCTCAGGCTGACTGCTTTGTTCTTCAGCTTTGTCATCAGAATCAACAACTGTATCATCTTTTTTAGTAGGCTTCATCTGACCAGCGATATGGTCATCAAAGCCACTTTCAGGATCATCTAGTGCTTCGCTTGGGCGTTTGCCCAATAAGCGTTCAACATCCGACTTAAGCAAAACCTCCTTGTCCAGCAGGATTTGAGATAACTTTTCCAGGTCATCCCGATGCTCTGTCAACAGCGCTTTGGCCCGAACGTACTGCGACTCCACCAGCTTACGGACCTCGTCATCGATAAGGGTTGCTGTATTATCGGAGTAGGGTCGCTGGAATTGATCCTGGGACATGCCATAGAAAGATACCTGACCTACTTTTTCGTTCATGCCAAACACGGTGATCATACTGTACGCCATTTTGGTGACCTGATCAAGGTCATTCTGCGCACCTGTGGAAATTTTGTCAAAGACAATGGACTCTGCAGCTCTACCGCCGAAGGTCATACACATCCGGTCGAGCAACTGCTCCGTGCGCGTAATGTATTCCTCCTTGGGC